>OIYG01000117.1_pt1 | contig 86766 bp, 95 predicted proteins | sample 1587861 | NCBI WGS metagenome assembly OIYG01 (sample SAMN03283272) | human gut metagenome | biome: human-associated habitat; material: feces | host: Homo sapiens | place: Peru | collected 2012 | reverse complement strand
AAAAAGATAACATGATGATAGAAAATTCAATAAGAGATGAAGCAACGAAAAAAGGGTTAGAGCGTGGCACAGAGCAATCTAAAAATGAAATAGCTAAGAATATGGTAAAAAAGGGTTTAGATATTTCTTTAATATCAGAAGTAACAGGATTATCAAATGAACAAATAAATAACTTGAAGTAAAATTTATCTGAGTTTATAGTATTAAGTTGATTAAATATATAGGCTTAATTTACATTAATTGGGGGTTAATAAAAGATAAAATTATAGTGTTATCTAATGATATTAAATGATTTTGAGTAGTAATTTGTTTTTACTACTTTTTTAGTAAAATAAAAAGAATCTTTTGATTTGATTCTTTTTAGATATTTAATAAATATATTGTAAGTGATAATATACTTGCGAATAGTGATAATAATATATATGGATTTAATAGTACTTTTTGTTTATTTTGTAAAATGGATGTTTCTTCATATAAGAATAAAGTACTTATAAATGTTCCTAAGCATGAGATAAATCCTAAAAAGTTATTTTTTAGCCCAAAAAATAAAATAGTAAAGCTTTGATTAAATATGTAATTTATTAATAAACTTATTTTATATGATTTAGGGATTTCTTTTAATTTATATGTTGTTATTATTTTGTATACTGTATAGGCAATCAATAAATATATTATTAACCAGGCTATTGGATAAAATTGTTGTGGTGGAGTAAAAAATGGAACTTTTATTTCTTTTAAATAATTATAGTCTACTTTAATAATTGATGATGCAAACCATGGAATTAAACATAAAATATAGATAATTACCTTTTTAAACATTTAATCATCTCCTCTTTTCATATTTTATGTTATATTGTATAATATTATTAGTTTTTTAGGAGGGAATTTAATGGAAGAAGAATTAATGAAGGATGAAAAAAATGTTATTACTATGAAATTACTTCATTATTTTATTACTGAAAAAAATTATAATCCTATTATTTTACAAGGTGTTGATAATGAGATATGGCTTGAAAATTTAAATTCTGACTGTGAGGTTGTTAGAATTGTATCAGGATATATACATAATGATGAGCAATTTGATTTCGATGTTTTTAAAACAAAGAGAATCTTGAAGAAAATAAAGAAAAAAACATTTACTTTTAATTTGAATGTTCTAAGTATCTTTTTAGATATGGGTGAAAATATTAAGGAAGAGTTGAATAAAGATTCTCATTTAATGTGTGTTAAGGTTAATGATGAAGATGATATAAAAAAGAGCAGTATTATAAAGAAAGTATTTCCTGATTTGTCTGATAAGATGAAGTTTTCTGAAAAAGGATTAGAATTGTTTATGAAGATTACAGGTGATATTAATAAACATAATAAGGAGGATGCTAGTAAGTTGGAGAGTGTTTTTAAATCTAAGGTTCCGTATATTACATATTTTTTAATTGCGGTTAATGTTATTTTTTATGTTGTACCTATGCTTTTAGGAAGTGATGTATATCAATATATTACTGATTCTTATTGTATACATGGTCCTAGTATAAGAGCAGGACAATATTATAGATTGTTGACTGGTATATTTTTACATGGAAATATTGCTCATTTATTGTTTAACTGTTATGCATTATATGTTTTGGGTGGACAAATTGAGAGCTTCTTTGGAAAATTTAAATATATCATAATTTACTTATTTTCTGGATTAACTGGTTCATTACTTTCTATTACTTTAAGTGGTAATGTTGGATCAATTGGAGCTTCTGGGGCTATTTTTGGTCTTATGGGTGCTTTACTTTATTTTGGATATCATTATAGAGTATATTTAGGAAATGTTATTAAGAGTCAAATTGTTCCACTTATTTTACTGAATTTAGCTATTGGATTTATTTCTTCTGGTATTGATAATTGGGGACATATTGGAGGATTAATTGGTGGTATTGTTATTACTATGGCTCTTGGGGTTAAGGAAAAATCAAGTAATTTTGAAAAAATTAATGGATGGATTATTTGTACAATATTCTTAATTTTCTTAATGTTTATGGGATTTGTAATGGCAGCTAAATAAGATTAAATATTAATGTTAGAAAAATGATGTGATGTAATTATGGATGAAGAATTAAAAAACGAATATGTTAAATGTGGTCTTGATTATATTAGAAAATATATAAGAATGTCTATTCAGGACTTTGATTATGGAAACTCATTAGTTGCTGATTTAGAAATAAAAAATGAATTAGAAAATTTTTATGACAAATTAATTATAAAGAATAATAATAAGTCTAAATTTAAAGTTAAAAATAGGGGCTATACTCCTGAAGAATATAATGTTTTAAGAAAATTAAGTATAAAATATTATGCAATTTGTAATGATAATTTATCTTTATTGAAAAAGTTAAATACTGAACATTATTCATTTGGTAATCAAAATGTTAAATTTTTTGCACTTGATAAGAATTTTACTAAATATTTTAGTGAAGATGAGTTGATTTTTCTTTTAAAGCATTGTAATTTTGAGTGTGAAAATTTTTTTAGCAAATTAATTAGTGTTAGTTCAAAGAGAATTGATAATAATAGTAGAGGATTATTGTTAGATAGTTATTACGACATTAGTGATAGATTATTATATGATTCTAAACTTGATTCAAAGACAAGAAAAGATTTGGAAGATGAGCTTTCTTGTATTTCTAAAAAGTTAAATAAAGTTAATGTATATAAATATAGTGATGATGATAGAGATAATTTGATGATGATGTTTAGACAAGTAATATTACAAAATCCTGGTATTGCTAAGAAAAATGATAAACATGATATATCTAAAACATTTAGAAATTTATTAGTTCCTGATAATTTTTTGATATTTGGTAGTGAGATGTTATTAAATTTATCTTATTATCAGAGGGAGATGGTAAATGAAAATTATAATGGAAAAAATATTATTCCTATGATTAAATTAAGAAATATTCTTTTAAAAAATCCTGATTTTTATACAAGACTACAGTTTACTGAAGAAATTTTAAATGTTTTTTCAGAACAAGAAATTATTGATATGACACCAAAATTGGAAAGAATTTTTTCTAAAGCTGATAATATTGGTCACGTTGGTAGAGTTAGAAATATTGTTTTAGGTGCTGGAGTTGAATTAGATGATAAATTTGTTGATTCTGATTTTTTAAATGCACTTAGTGATGAGCAAATAAAAGAATTATCAGTAGTTGCTAAAGAAAAAATAAAAAAAGTATTATTAAATAAAAGAAAATTTATTACAATTTATGGCGATAGATGTAGACTTATTAAGAAAATTAGGGGTATTGAGATGTTTGATACAGTTATGCAAAGTGTTGGTTTGAGGAGAAAATGATTGTATTTAATGATTTAAAATGATAAAATTAAGTTAATATATAGTGAGGTGATTATATGCCAAGAGATAAAACAAGTTTATTTAGTTTATCTGAAATTGATGCAGAACTTACAAGAAAAATATTAGATGAGGTTTATGATTCTTTAAAGGAGAGAGGATATAATCCTACAAATCAAATTGTTGGATATTTAATTAGTGGTGATCCTGGTTATATTTCTAGTTATAGAGATGCTAGAAGTAAGATTCAAGAAATTGATAGGGCTAGGATCGTAGAGATTCTTCTTAATGAGTTTCAAGAAAATAAATAATGAGATATTTGGGACTTGATTTAGGTAGTAGGACTTTAGGAGTTGCAGTTAGTGATAAGACAGGATTAATTGCAACTAGTTTGAGGACTATTAGGCATAATGAAGAATATGATAGATTACTTGTTGAGGTTCAAGGACTTGTCAATGAATTAGGTATTGATGCTATTGTATTAGGTTTTCCTAAGAATATGAACAATTCTATAGGGCCTAAGGGAGAACTTAGTTTGGATTTTAAATCTAAATTAGAAGAAAAACTTGCTATACCAATTTATTTGGAAGATGAGAGACTTACTACTGTTACTGCTAATAATGTATTATTAAGTGGTAACGTTTCTCGAAAAAATAGAAAGAAAGTTGTTGATAGCGTTGCAGCTACTATAATATTGCAGAGTTATTTAGATAGGAGTGGGAGAAAATGAAAAAAAATACTTTTTCGATGTTAGATGAGAATGGAAATGAGATAGTTTATGATGTTTTATTTACTTTTGAAAGTGAAGAAACTCATAAAAATTATATAGTTTATACTGATAATCAAAGAGATGAAACTGGTAATATAGAGGTTTATGCATCTATTTATTATCCAGATGATCCTCAAAGTAAGTTAGAAGCTATTAAAACTGAAAAAGAGTGGAAAGTTATTGAAACTATTTTAGATACTTTACAAGAAGAAGTAAAAAATAAAAAGAATAATGAAAATAACGAGCAATAGCTCTTTATTTTTTATGGAGGTTGTATGGCAGTTAAAGTAAAACCAAAACCTTTGTTTCTAGTTATTGTTCTTGCCTTTTTGTTTTTAAGTATTGGGATTACTTGGATGGTGCTTGCTAGTCCTGTTGATACGCATGATACTAGTAATGTGGAAGTTGATATTACTAGTGGTAATGGTGTTAGTAAAATAAGTGATATTTTAAAAGAAAAGAAATTAATTAGAAGCAAGATGCTATTTAAAATTTATATAAAACTATATAGTAATAAGTCTTTAAAGGCTGGCACTTATAATTTAAGTAAAAGTATGGATTTAAGTAAGATAGTTAGTACTTTGGAAGAGGGAAGTTCTATTGATTCTAATAGTGTTAAGGTTACTTTTAAGGAAGGTCAGAGAATTACTGATTATGCTAAGGTTATTGCAGAAGCTACTGATAATAGTTATGATGATGTGATTAGTGTATTTAAAGATAATACTTATATGAATGAATTAATTAATGAATATTGGTTTTTGACTGATGATATATTACAGAATGGTATATATTATTCGTTAGAGGGGTATTTAGCTCCTGATACTTATTACTTTAAAAAGGATGCTAGTGTTAAGAAGATTATAGAAACTATGCTTGATGAGATGGATAAAGAGCTTAGTACTTATAAAAGTTCTATTGGAAATAGGGTTCATTATTATTTGACTATGGCTTCAATGGTTGAACTTGAGGGTAAGAGTTTAGAAGATAGACAGAACATTATGGGAGTATTTAATAATAGACTTAATATTGGTATGCATTTAGGTAGTGATGTTACTACTTATTATGCTTTTCAAGTTTCAATGTCTGATAAACTTACTAGTGAGCAATATAATACTGCAAATCCATATAATACAAGACCTACTAATAAGTCTGGTCCGCCTATTGGACCAATTTGTAATCCATCTGCTATTAGTATAGAAGCAGCTATTAATCCAATAGATAATGATTATTTGTATTTTGTTGCTGATAGTAATGGTAAAGTGTATTATTCAAAGAGTTCAGAAGAACAAAATAGAGTGATAAAAAACTTAATTAGTAGTGGTAAATGGAACGGTTAGGAAATGGTGAAGATGAAGGAAGAAATAGAGTCGATAAAAAATTATGCGTTAGAAAATAATGTTCCTATTATGCAAGATGACGGGATTAATTATTTGACAAATTATATAAAAAAAAATAAAATAAAGAAAATCTTAGAAATTGGAACTGCTATTGGATATTCTGCTATTATGATGTGTTTAGTTGATAATGATATAGAAGTTACTACAATTGAAAGAGATGAGAAGAGATATTTAGAAGCTATTAAGAATGTTAAGAAGTTTAAGTTAGAAGATAGAATTAATCTTATTTATAATGATGCTTTGGAAGTTAAAATTAATGAAACTTATGATTTAATATTTATTGATGCTGCTAAAGCACAAAATACTAAATTTTTTGAAAAGTTTGAAAGAAATTTAAGAGATGGAGGTTCTATTATTACTGATAATATGTACTTTCATGGATTGGTATTTAAGGATGAAGAGGATATTGGAAGTAGAAATCTTAGACAGTTAGTTAGAAAAGTTAAAAACTATACTTTATTTTTGGAAAAGAATAATAAATATGATACTGAGTTTTTAAATATAGGTGATGGCTTAGCGATTAGTATAAAAAAGTAATGGAGGTGGAGTAAATGAGGCTTGTACAAATACTTGATTGTAATGATACTTTGGGTACTTGCTGTAATGATTATAGCCTTGTTACTGTGCTTGATGTCGCTAGAAAAATTCTTGGATTAATTCAATTAATTGTTCCTATTATTTTGATTGTTATGGCAACTTATCAATTTATTATGTTAATGACTAATCCAGAGGAAAAAAAACTACAAAAGTCTTTGTTTAATAAGTTCTTTGCAGCTTTAATTGTATTTTGTGTTCCTATACTTGTAAATGTTGTAATTGGAATGATGCCTGAGAAGTTTAGCATTCCTGCTTGTTGGGAGCAAGCAAAAATATCTGCTGAAGTTGTTAGAAGTCAAAAAAATACTTATATTCCTTTGGATGAAAAAAGAAAATCTCCAATTATGGTTGATCCTGATGGATATGAAAAAGGAACGGCATCTGGTGGTAGTGGACAAGGTAGTGCTAAGGGAAAAGCAATTGTTGCTTATGCTAAACAATTTGTTGGAAAACAATATGTTTGGGGTGGTACTTGGAATGGTGAATTACCATATACTGGAACTGATTGCAGTGGTTTTGTTCAAGGTGTTTTTAGACATAATGGTATTAATTTGTCTAGGACAACTTATACTCAATGGGCTGATAAGGGAACATATACATTGGTTCATGGTGAGATTAAGGCAGGTGACTTAGTAATGTATGATGGTCATGTTGCAATTCTCACAGGTAATGGAAATGAAATTGTTCATGCTAAAGGTAGCAAATGGGGAATAGTTGTTGATTCAGATTATAAAAGTTCTTCTTCTCATGCTATTCTAGGTATTATGAGAATAAATGGTGTTAATTAGGAGGTTATATGTTTGATGTAGAAAGAAAACCTGCTCCTAATAAGAAAAAAATAAAAAGAGGTATGAGGCTTAGTGATGATACTAAGAAAACAATTGTTATTGTAGGAGCAATATTTATAGTTGTATTTATGCTTAGTTTTATTTATATTTCTAAGCAGAATGAGAATTATAAGAATATAAAAGAAGATAAAAGTAAATATATTGTTTATACTAAATATCAAGGTGGAAGTGGGGATTATTCTCAATATATTCCATATATAAATATAAAGTCTGATGTTATTAGTTTGGTAAATGAAGATGTTGATTTATTTATGGAAGATTTTAAGGGTGCAGAAAAAACTGCTATTTCATATGAATATGATATAAGCGGAATTATACTTAGTGTTGTCCTTAAAGCAATTGATTATAATACTGAGTATGCTCCAAAGGCTTATTTTAGAAGTTATAATATAAATCTCAATACATTAGAGGTTATTGATGATACTGCATTACTTAATTTTTTTGGGGTTACTGAAGAAACTGTTAATAATAAGATAGAAAATAAATTCAAGACTTATTATCAAGAGTTAGTTAATGAGAGTTATTATGCTGCTGATGAATGTGATTATAATTGTTTTCTTAAGTTTAGGGAAGTTGATAATTATCTAGATAATGTAACTTATTATGTAGAAAATGGTAATTTGATTGCTTATAAACCTTATGTTTTTCATTCTGTATATGGCGAAGAAGAATATTTTAAAAATAAAAGTTTTAAGTTTTTAATAGTTGAAACTGATAAAAATGGAGAAGATAAGTAAATCTTCTTTTCTTTATGGTATAATATGTTGGAGGTGGAATTATGAAACTTTTAGTAGAAGCAAGTAAAACAAATATATATGAGTTTAAATGTGATGGAGTAATTCTTGCTTTAAAAGATTATTCTGTTGGAAGTAAGAAGTATTATTCAATTGATGAAATTCGTGATATTTGTTCTAAGTATAATGGAGAAATATTTGTTAAGTTAAATAAAAATTTATTTAATGATGATATAGATGAAGTTAAAAATATTTTAAGGGAATTGGATAATTTAAAAATTAATGGTGTTTTCTTTTATGATTTAGCGGTATTAGAATTAAAAAGGGAGTTAAATTTAGAGCTTGATTTAGTATGGAATCAAACTCATATGGTTAATAATTATAAGACTTGTGATTATTATAATAGTCGTGGTGTTAAGTATGCTCTTCTTGGGAAAGAGATTACGTTAGATGAGATAGGTCAAATAATTTCTTCTAGTAAGATTACTAGTATGGTTGAGGTTGTTAGTAAACCTAGTGTGGCTTTATCTTATAGAAGTTTAGTATCTAATTACTACAAGGATTTAGGTATATCTGGTGATAAGGAAATTAAGATTCATGAGAAGGTAAGTGGAATTGATTTTATTGTTTCTGAGGATGCTAATGGTAGCCAGTTTTATGAGGATATTATTACTAATGGAACTTCTGTTATTAAAGAGTTATATGATTTAGGATGTTCTTATATTATTATGAGAGAGTATGGAATTCCTAATTTTTTAGAACTTGTTAATGATACATCTTTATATATAAGTAATTCGTGTTGTGATACTAATTATGTAGATAAATATAAAAAGTTAGGGGATAGTACAAATTTCTTTTTTAAGAAAACTATTTATAAGGTGAAAAAAAATGGATAAGAGAATTGAATTATTATCTCCTGCGGGAGATTTGGAAAGATTAAAAGTAACTTTATTATATGGAGCTGATGCTGTTTATATTGGTGGAGAGAAATATAGTTTACGTGCTAATGCGACTAATTTTAGTATAGATGAAATTAGAGAGGGATGTAATTTTGCACATAAGCTTGGTAAGAGAGTGCATTTAACTTTAAATATTGTTTTTCATAATGAAGATATGGATGGTGTAAAAGAATATATTAAGGAAGTTGTTGATGCGGGAATTGATGCATTTATTGTAAGTGATCCTTTTATTATTTCTTATATAAAAGAAAATTATCCTAAAGTTGAAGTCCATTTATCTACACAGAATTCTACTACAAATTATAAGACTGTTGAATATTTTGGTAATGAAGGAGTTGATAGAGTAGTACTTGCTCGTGAATTATCAAAAAAAGAAATAAAAGATATTATTGATAAAACTAATGTCGATATAGAAGTATTTATTCATGGGGCTATGTGTACATGCTTTAGTGGAAGATGTGCTCTTTCTAATTATGTTACTAATAGAGATGCTAATAGAGGTGGATGTGCTCAAGTATGTAGATTTGCATTTAAGACAGATAATGATAAAGATTTTACGATGGCGACAAAAGATATGAATATGTCTCGTTATATTGGTGATTTAATAGATATTGGTGTTACTAGTATGAAAGTAGAAGGAAGAATGAGATCTTTATATTATCTTGCTACTGTTATAGGAACATATAGAGCAATAATAGATAATTATTATGATGGGACACTTACTGAGGATTTAATGAGTGTGTTTGAGGAAAGATTAAATAGAGTAGCTAATAGAGAAACTACTAGTCATTATTTTTTAGGTAAGGCTGATTATACTGATCAGTATTATACTGGTAGGGTTGAGATTTCTAATCAGGATTATTTGGGACAAGTAATTAGTTATGATTCTTCAAGTAAGTTACTTAAGTTTTATGAGAGAAATTATTTTGAGGTTGGAGATTTGATTGAGGTATTTACTCCATATGGTAAACATATACAATTTGTTTTAGAAAAATTATATAATGAGGATATGGAGAGTCTTGATGTTGCGAGACATCCTGATAATATTTATTATTTATATTTAGATACAGAATTTGAAATCTCTGAATATTCTATGATTAAGATTGTTAGGAGAAAGAGTCATGAATAATATTGATGTATTGAAAAATAATTTTTTAAATAAAGAGAAGTATTTAAGTAAATATGCGACACTTAGTTCTTCTGCTATTAGATATAGTGATACTATTTTTAAAGATGATATTAGGCCTCCTTATTTTCATGATATTGATAGGATAATTTATTCTCTTAGTTATACGAGATATCTTGATAAGACACAAGTATTTACTAAGAGTGGGAACGATCATATTAGTAAGAGAATTACTCATGTTCAATTAGTTAGTAAGGTTGCGAGGACAATTGGTAGAGCTCTTAATTTAAATGAGGATTTAATTGAGGCTATTGCTCTTGGCCATGATATTGGGCATACACCGCTTGGTCATACTGGAGAAGATTTTCTTAATAAGATTTCTTTACGTGAATTAGGAGAATATTTTTCTCATAATATTCAGAGTGTTAGAGATTTAATGTTTATTGAGAATAATGGAAAAGGTCTTAATTTGACTGTACAAGTTTATGATGGAATAATGTGTCATAATGGTGAGATGCTTAGTTCTATATATGAACCTGTTAGTAAAACAAAGGAAGAGTTTTTAAGAGAATATAATCTTTCTTATAAAGATATTAAAACTTCACGTACTTTTAGACCAATGACTTTAGAAGGTTGTGTTGTGCGTATTAGTGATATTATTGGGTATATTGGCAGAGATATAGAAGATGCTATTATGCTTGGTGTTATTAAAAGAGAAGAATTGCCTGAATCTATTTCAAGTGTTCTTGGTACTACTAATAGAGATATTATTAATACTGTTGTTATGGATATTGTCAAGAATAGTTTATATAAACCTTATATAAAATTAAGTGATGATGTTTTTAAAGCTTTATTTGATTTAAAGAAATTTAATTATGAACATATATATAAATATAGTTTAACTGATAAAATTCGTGAATATTATGAAGATGGAATGAATAAACTATTTGATAGATACTTAAGTGATATAAAAAATAATAATACTGATAGTGAAATATTTACTATATTTTTAAATAATCAATGTGATTCTTATATGGAAAATACTTGTGATAAGAGAAAGGTTATTGATTTTATTGCTGGTATGACTGATGATTATTTTATTGACAAGGTCGATGCTATTTGTGGAAACTATTGATTTTTATATTGATTTGTGGTATAATTTAGCTACTTTTTATGGAGGGGGATTTTAAATGAAAGATTATACAATAACTAAAGATGAGAAAAAAGATTATATAATAGATTTTATTGAAAATGATAATGGTACTTATACAGTTTTATTTGCTGATGGAAAAAAGTTTATTGTGTCTTCTACAGATAAGAACTTTGAAATTTTGGCTAAACAACAAGAGGCTCAAGCACAGGAAGCTGTAGCAAATAATAGTAAGTTTGTGCTTAAAAGAAATATAGGTAGAGCATTAACTCCATTAAGTGGTATTGCTGCTGGTGTTGGTGGTTATGCTTTAAGTACTCTTCCAGTAGTTCAGAATGCTGTTGGGGATAATCCAGTTGCTTTAGCTGTAGGAATTGGTACTATTGCTTTATTAGGTGCTATTCCGTTTGGTTCTAAGCTTGTAAGAGATAGTGGAAAAGTTAATGAACTTAAAAAAATTAAGATGCGTGATGAAAATGTTGATAGATTAAATCAAATTTTAAAATCAGAAGAATATAAAAATCGTTATCAAGGTTTAAAACAAAGTTCAAAAGAAAGACTTAGTGAACTTGTAAGTGAGGGAGCTGATCCTTGGTCTATTATCTATATTAATGAGCCTTATTTTGATTTAGAAGAAATGCAAATTTTATTAGATAATGGTGATATTCAAGATACTTTTGGCTTTGAATATATAAGAAGACCAAGTAAATAAATTTGCACTTGATATTTTGTTTGTAATGTGGTATATTATTGCAAGTTAAGTCTAGAGCTTAGCTTTCACAGAAGGCAAAAATATAATATTGAGGTGAAGAAAAAATGGGAAATAAAAATACAGTTTATTTAACTCAACAGGGATTAGATGACTTAAAGAAAGAGTTAGATGATTTAATAAATATAAGAAGACCTGAAAATATAATTGCAATAAAAGAAGCAAGATCTCTTGGAGATTTATCTGAAAATGCTGAATATGATGCTGCCAGAAATGAGCAAGCAGAAATTGAAGGTAGAATTAAACAAATAGAGAAAATGTTAGAGAATGTTTCAATTATTACTAATGTTGATACAGATAAAGTTAGTATTGGAAATACAGTTTCTATCAAATATGTTGATGATGACGAAGAAGATGAATATAAAATCGTTGGTAGTCAAGAAGCTGATCCATTTGAAAGTAAAATTTCTAATGAAAGTCCAATAGCTCAAGCTTTATTTAATCATAAGGTTGGAGATATTGTTACTGTTGAAAGTCCAAATGGTAATTATGAAGTAGAAATTATTGATATTAAATAATTTTAGATAACTTTTTAGTTATCTTTTTTTTTATTTCTATTTACTATTTAATTTTAGTTAAAAATAGTTTATACTTATAGTAGTTTATAATAAGGGGAGTGTAGATAATATGATTATCAGAAAACCTTATGCGTTTTTGATTAAGAATTTTAAAAAGATACATGTTGTATTACTATTACTTAGTTTATTTGTAGCGTATAGGCTATTTGACGTAAGTTCTTTTGTTGGGGAATTTATGGATTTTGGTATTTATGATTCATATAATAATTCTATTAGTAGACATATAACTTTTTTGTTACAAATAGCACTTATATTAATTGTTATTGGATGTTGTGCATTAATTTTACTTTTGAGGCATAAGAAGAAACCTTGGAAGGCTTATTTAATTCCTTTAGTTGAGTATTTTGCTTTAATTTTTGTTCTTAGTATGGTTAAAGGATTTTTTAATTCTTATACTGATGGAGTTTCTTCTACAGATCTTAGAATGTCTAGGGATTTATTGATGATATTTTTAATTGCTCAATTACCAGCAATTGGGATATTTATTATGCGTACTTTTGGACTTGATATTAATAAGTTTAGTTTTAATACTGATGAAGAGTTTTTGGAGCTTAGTGAGGCTGATAGAGAAGAGATTGAAGTTAGGTTAGATATTGATAAAAATACAATAAAAAGAACTTTTAGAAGATTATTTAGAAATATTGGATATGTTTATAAAGAACATAAACTTATATGTAATACTATTATTGGTCTTATTTTAATAGTTATAATTTATAATGTATATGCTTTGGTATTTATTACTAATAAGAGTTATAAACAGGGTGAAGAGTATAATGCGAATGGATATACAATTACTGTAAAAGATGCTTATTATACAAATAAGGATGGTAGTGGAAATGTAATTTCTGATAAGAGTTATTTTGTAGTAGTTGATTTGTCTATTACTAATAATATTGAAAAAAGAAAAGTGGATATGAATAATTTTCATTTAAAGAGTGGTACAAGTGATTATACGACAACAACTAAGATGTATGAGAGTGAGTTTAGTGATTTTGGTGAGTGTGTTGATTCAGTACTTGAACTTAGAAGAGGTGGGACACTTAATACGATAATTGTTTATAAAGTATCTAAGAATAATAATTCTAATTTTGCATTATATTATCAAGAAAAAAATAATAATAATACTTTGAGAAAAATTAAATTAAATTTAAAAGATGTTAGTAAAATAAAAAAAGCTATTAAATATAAAATTGGAGATAATATAAAAATTAATGCTTATAATTTGAAAGATACGATTACTTTTGATGATTTTTTGATTTCTAATACAGCAACTTATACTACTAGAAGTTGTAGTGGTGGGGATTGTTCATCTGTAGAGAAAAGTTTCAATGCAAATGAGGGAGAGAATATTTTAAAAATTTCTTTTGGATCAGTTGGTTTAGAGTCTAAAAACTTGATTGACTTTTTAAATAAGTATGGTAAAATTATTTATAAAGATAGTGAAGGTATAATGCAAGAAATTTCTATTGAAAGTGCACTTGATAGAAGTTATATGGGAAAATATGTTTATATAAAGATACCTAGTGATATTTCTAGTAATAGTAATTTTAAAATTAGAATTACTTTAAGAGATAATAGATATGATTATAGTTTCAATTAATAGGAGGATATTATGAATCATGATAAGGAAAAAAGAGGGTTAAGGGATCTTAAATTTATTATTTCTGTAGTTATTGTGGGATTATTTGTTTGGTTTTTAGTGGTTTCTCCAATGATTAAGTTCCATAATAATGAGAGTAAAATGAAGGATGCTGCGTTGAGATATTTTGAGATTAATAGAAATGAATTACCTACAGGAGAAAGAGTAAAAACTCTTTCTTTAAGCACGTTATATTCAAAGTCTTATATGAAAGATGATTTATATGTGCCTTATTCTAATAAAGTTTGTAATCAAACTAATAGTTGGGTTAAAGTTAAAAAGAATGCAACTGGTGAATATGATTATTTAGTTTATTTGGATTGTGGTATTTTACAATCTTCTGTTGATCATACTGGTCCAGAGATTAAGTTAAAAGGTAGTAAGACTTTAACTTTGGGTGTAGGTGATAAGTATAAAGAACAAGGTGTTTCTTCAGTCGTTGATAATAACGATGGAAAATTAAATATAAAAGATGTTACTATTAAAGGAAAAGTTGATACTAGTAAAATTGGTAGTTATAAAGTTCAATATATTGCTTTTGATTCATTGAAAAATAAAACTATTGTTACAAGAGAAGTTAATGTTATTAAACAAATTGCAAAGGTTGTTAAAAGTGATTTAAAGAACAATTCTAATTATGTTGGTAATCCTACTAATAATTATGTTAGATTATCAAATATGATGTTTAGAATATATGGAGTTGATTCTAATAATAATGTAATACTTGTAGCAGCTGAGGATGTTTCTAATGTTAATTTTACTAAGGTTAGTGATTGGTTAGATAATTATTATTATAAACATTTAACTGATAACGCTAAGAAGATGATTGTTAAATCAAAGTATTGTAATATGACTATTAGTGATAGTACTACTGATACTACTGAATGTAGTTCTTATACGAAAGAAAGATATGTTTATATTCCATCTGTTGTAGAAGTTAATAAAGTGCAAGCTGATGATAATTTTATGAAGACTGTCACTATGTCTTGGGTTGCTAATGCAGGTGATAATAAAAAGGCTTATGTAACTAGAAATGTATTTTATGATGAAGAGTCTGGTAAGAGTTTTATTACTGTTGCTGATACTGATAATTATGGTGTTAGACCTATGTTTACTATTAAAGGAACTACTGAAATTGTTAGTGGTGATGGTAGTTTAGCAAACCCATATTCATTTGGTGAAGACAATAGTATAGTAGGTGGAGAATATTTAAATACTGCTTCTACTGGTGAGTATGTAAAACTTGATAATAAGTTATATAGAGTTATTGATGTAGAAGATGGATATACTAAGGTTATTTCTGATGATGCAATTAATAAAGATAATAGACCATTAACTACAAATCCTGATGGATTGGCTGATAAGATTTCATATAATCCAACTGATAAAAGTAGTGTTGCTTATTTTATAAATAATAGAGCAAGTGAGTTTATTAATACAAGTTATTTTGCAAGTAGAAAAATAAATGTTCCAGTTTATAAAAATAAAATTATATATGGTGAAGAAGTTAAAACTAAATCATATAAGGCTAAAATATTTGCTCCAAACATGTATGAAATGTTTAGTGCTCAAACTAATTTATATGGACATGTATCTAGTAGTTATTGGTATTTGAATAGTTCAAATGGTAAAAGAATTGCTGGTGCAGTTACAGATATTGGAGTTCCATTAAATGAGGAAGTAAGTAGATATTTTGCAATGGGTGTTAGACCTTGTGCTTATGTAAAACAAAATGTAGTTGTTACTAGTGGTACTGGTACACACGAAGATCCTTATATTGTAAAATAAATTCTTTAGAAAATGGAGTAGTAGTATGAGAAAGAAAAAGGAAAAAAAGAAGTTTTTTGAAACTAAATATTTATTATTTGGATTACTTATAATATTTATTATTTTCTTAATATTTCTTTTAGTTAAAAATATTTTTATATCGCAAAATGAGGGCTTTAAAATTAAATCTCATGTTGGGGATGTAAAAGAATCTGTTAAGAAAAATGATAATAATCTTACCAAGACAATTGGTTGGGTTGAAATTCCTGGTACAGAGATGAATATGCCGATTTTTAGAATTACGAATAAATATTCTGTACCTCCTGTTGAAAAGTCAAAATTTTCTTGGACATTAAGTCAGAATACGGGGTATCAAAAAATGATGGTTGTATTTGGACATAATATTTATAATTTAGGAGTTCCTAAAGTAAATGATGAAGACTTTGCTAGATTTGAACAATTAATGGCTTATGTTTATGAAGATTTTGCTAAGGAACATGAATATTTTCAAATAACAATTGATGGAAAAGATTATGGTTATAAAATATTTTCTGTAAGTTTACTTGATGCTTATTCAGTTGATTTATTTTCAAACAATGATGGAAGTAAGAGTATAAAATCAGATTTAAAAAAATTGAAAGAAAAAAGCATTTATGATTATAATGTTGATGTTTCAAATGATGATGATATAGTAGTTTTATCTACTTGTACTAGATTGTTTGGTGATACAGCAGTTAATTATGATATTGTTGTTGCTGGAAGATTGATTAAAGATAATGAGAGTAACTTTAAGTATTCTTTAAGTAAAAATGATAATTATAATAAAATAAAAAAATATTTGAAAGGTGATGAAAATGATGCGACAAATTAGATTGAATAAAAAAGTTGGGTTGTTTGTTCTTCTATTTATAGTAACTTTATCTATTGCATGTTTTAGTGTTAGTAATATTTTTGCTGAAGATGTAAAAAATAGTGATAAATCAGAGGAAAATAATAAGAAAAAAGCATGTTCAAGTGAAGATGAACTTCTTACCAAATATAATCCGGATGTTAAAATTAAGGATGGTAAATATGTTTTATCTTTAAATCCAGCTAAATCTGAAAGTGAAGGTAATTTAAAAAAAGTTTCATTTTTGGTTTCCAAAGTTGCACCTGTAACTGGTAGTGGTTATGGAGATTGGATAGATATTAGTAATCAAGGATTAAATGTTTCTGGATACAGTCCTTTGGTAATTGATCAAACAGCTTCTTATATATCTGAAGTAGTAAATAAAGGAAAAGCTGGAATTGCTTTTACTCTTATAACGGGAGAAGATCCAACGTGTAAAGAGGTAATTCTTACTATTGATATAACATCTTATAAGCCTGTTATACAAACTGAAGATGTTGATATTGATTCTACTCTTAAAGATACAATTAAAAAGTTAGAAGAAAAAAGTTATGCTTCTACTGAGATTAATTGTAGTAGTCCTGCAAATGCTTCAGAAAAATTAATTTGTTATGCAAAAGAACATAATAGTGCTAATAAAACTAATGGAAAAATATCTCATACTGCAAGTTTTACTTGTGATTCCAATAGATTCTATTATGATACAACAAAATATAAGACAAAGATTACAAAATCAGATGGAACAATAATTGATGAAGATGCAAATAGTCCATATGAACATTTAGATGGTATAACTTTTCCAAACGATAATAGAAATTCTACTACACATTCAACATATTATGTAAATAAGAAGTATTTATATGATTCTGAGGAGCATATTATTGATAAGTATTATTATACGTATCATTTTAATGCTGATAATAACGTTAGCAAGAAAGATCCTGTTTCTTGTAAAGTTAAATGTGAGGAAGGTGTTGTTGTTGAATACGGTCCTCCAGTTGCATCAAAAGCAGGATTATGTTTCCAATATAAAATTAAAGTTACAAGTAATGTTCGTTGTTATATGAGTGTAGCTCCTACACCACCTAAAACATACAATTTGTGTACTCCAGCACCAGTTTGTGTTACTAAGTCAGGTGTTGGTTATCGACAAGGTGGTCCAAATGATGAGTATGATTCTTGTGTAAAGAATTGTGATGGTGGTAAGTATTCAAAGAAGTGCTCAAAAAAATGTTATAATAAGATTTATGGAAATACAACTTCTACTTCAAAAACAGCTACATCTTTAAATTCTTATTCTACAACAAAGCTTGCTGATAATGATTTTTCTTTAGCAACATGTCAAGCTCTTAATGGTGGTGGTTGCTATTTAAGAACAAATGGAACAATAACATGGGAGTCTGATAAAAAGCCAATTAAAGATGGACGTGGTAATCCTTATAAAAGAAATGGAAAGTATGTTTATTTAGAGGGAAGATGGTATGATACTTCTGGATGGCATACTACTTATGGAAGTAATAAGAATAATAGTTATCCTTTTTGGAATCCTTTATATGGTGTATTTAGAGCTGATGGTTTTTATAGACATGATAGAGGAAATAATTCTGAGGCATATTGTCATGATAATTGTCATTGGGAAGGTTGTTCAAGTGATGGTGATTATTATTTAAATCCTGGTTTTGCAGATAAAGATTATAAGAATAACATGGAAACTTATGCAAAACTACTTCAAGATTGTCAAGCTGCAACTTCTTGTTCTGAAAGTACTGCTACATTTGCAATTAAGGTAAACTATAGTACTGATGAGGCTGATAAAGAAGGCAAATGGATTTATTTCCCATACAGTACAAAAAATGATAAGACTAGTAAAGATGAAATATCATCTGTTGGTTTAAAAGAAAATAAAAAGAATACTGCACAGAATAAAAATTCTACAATATTAAGTTATGATGGATGTTATGAAGATAATAATGAAAACGGTAAATTCTATCAAGCAGAATGGAGTTTCCCAGGTTCTTGGATTAACAATAAAACCGGTGAAATTTCTTATGTTGATAAATCAGGTTCTAAGGGTTGGAGAACAATGCCTAATAAATTCTGTGTACCATTAGACGCAAGAAATGTTAATACTAAGTGGTGGAATTATTATTATTCAACAGTTTTAGCTGGTTCAAAATCTTCATTTAGTGAATATAAAAATCAATGTTTTGGTGAAACTGGTGATAAAGCTGAAAAGTATAATATAGTTGGTGAAACTACTAAATTTGGTAAATTTAATTGGGATGTTACAGTAAGTTGTTTCTATGCATTAAATGGTGGAAATAAGTCTGATTCTAAAGTTTGTACTAATACATCTAAATCTCGTGTTAGATCTGTTGATTTGGAAAACTTATTCCCTGCAAAAGATGGTTCTAAATCTGATCAGAATTCTGTTGGAAGAAAGCCAGGATTTAACTGGAGTACATATGCAAATACCAAAAATACAATTACTGCTTCTGGAGGAAATTCAGCTATGGTATCTGAACCTAATTTATATTTAACAGATGTTCAGAACTTAGGATATAGTATATATGGAAATGATTACTTAGATTATGAATTTGATTTAAGTCCTTCAGATTTAAAACAGTTAAGAAGTGTTACTAAGGATTCTAATCATAATTATACTTCATATAGTGGAACTTCTACTGTAAGTAATAAGACTGGTGTTACAAGATATACAATGTCAAATAATGTTTCAAAATATGCTACTAAGAAGGCTAATGATTCAGCTCGTGAATGTAACAATATGGTTAATTATCAATCAGGACAATGTTATGTATATGGATCTAATACTAATTAGGAGGTGAATAGTATATGAACAAAGGTATGTTAACTGTTGGTATAATTTTATTAAGTGTTATTGCATTACTACTTATCAATGTACTTACTAATTATTCGACAGGTAGTGAATTAGATTATTATTTAGTAAAAGAAACAACGAATGCTGCAATGACTGATGCTCAAGACTATGATTATTTAAGAACTTGTGGTGTTCCAAGAATTGATAAAGAAAAGTTTGTTGAAAGTTTTATACTTAGACTTGCTGATAATGTTGATACTACAAGAGGTTACAAAGTTAGCTTCTATGATATAAATGAAGTTCCTCCTAAAGTTAGTGTTAAGGTTGATTCTAGTACAGTTTTAAAATTCAAAGTAAAAGATCAAAATGGAAAAGAACAATCTGATGCAATTGATATGACTACAAGTTATGATGCTATAGTAGAATCTGTTGGTAAAACAGATCCTACTATGGATTATCAACTTAGTCATTATAATTCAGATGTTTGTAAAAAATTTAGTTAGGAAAAGAGGGATAAAATGGGAAGTTTGTCAACAAGTTTTAAAAAGTTTTTACAAAATAAAAATACTGTAACTGTTGTTGGTGTCGTTTTAGCAATCATTGTTTTATATGTTGCTTATACTATGCGTATTAAAAGTTCTATTAATCCAATAACTGTTCCATATGCTTTGGAACAAATAAATGCAGGTACGCAGATTTCTGAGAACCAAATAGGAACTCGTGAAGTTCCACCTTCAATGCTTGAAGGAGAAGTTATTACAAATGTTAGTGAAATAATCGATAAGTATGCAGCTGCTGATACTGTTATTCCAGAAGGAAGTTTATTCTATAAAAGTGCAGTTGTTGAAAAAGAGCAATTACCAGATAATATAATTTTGGATTATCCAAAGGGATATGTTTTATATAATTTATCTGTTGATACAGAATCTACTTATGGTAACTCTGTTTATCCAGGAAATTATATTGATATTTATTTTAAGGCAGTTAATAAAATTGATGAAAGTGATAAAAGTCAATTAACTGCTGATGCTAATAAGATTATGTTAGGTAAATTGATGTCTAATATTAAAGTGTTAGCTGTAAGAGATAGTAATGGTAAAGCAGTATTCCAAAATATTGATGAAGGAAGAGTTCCTGCAATGGTTATATTTGCTGTACCAGAGGAATATTACTTACTACTTAAAAAAGCTGAGTTTATGAGAACTTTTGAAACATCTTTAATTATTGTTCCAACTAATGAGAGTTTAAAAGATGAACCAGATTCTTTAGAAATTAGTAGTGATACTTTGAAAAACTGGATTAATACTAATACAGCTTACGTAGAATAAAAAATGAAGAATAAAAAGGATGTGGGTTAAATGAATGAAAATATATTTGATAAATTAGACTTTGGGCCTTTTCGTTCATTACTTGACAATGATGATATAACTGATATTTCTTATGATAATGGCGGACAAATATGGATTCGTTCTTTAACTCAAGGTTCTATGAGAGTAGAAGTTGAGGGTGCAACTCCAGAATTTGTTGAAAAGTTAGCTTTTCAGTGTTCTAATGTTATGGGAACTACTTTTAATAACGCTAAACCATTTTTGGATGCTGAATCATCAGAATTACGTATGAACTTTGTTCATCAATCAATTGCTACTAATGGAATTGCATTAGTTATACGTAAAACTCCAGCTAAGATTAGGCTTAATAAGGATAAACTTATTAAAGAGGATTATTTTACTCCAACAATACATGATTTTTTAATAAAATGTGTTGAAGGTCATTGTAATATAATGGTTGCTGGAGAAACTGGTTCAGGTAAAACAGAATTTGTTAAATATTTAGCTTCTCATACAAAAACAAATGAAAAAATTATTACAATAGAAGATACATTAGAGTTACATCTTGATAAGATATTTCCTCAGAGAGATATAGTTGCTATGAAGACTAACAATGTTGCAAGTTATTCAGACGTTTTAGTTACCTGTATGCGTCAGAATCCAAAATGGATTTTACTTTCAGAAGTTCGTTCAGCAGAAGCTGTTTCTGCTGTTCGTAACTCTATATCTTCAGGACATAATATTTTATCAACAATCCATGCTGATAAAGCAAGTGCTATACCTTATCGTTTGTATTCTCTTATGGAAACGGATTTGGATGTTAATCAGTTCTTAACAACAATTTATCGTTATATTCAAATTGGAGTTCATATTAAGGCTTTTTATAGTAAGGAGTATGGCAATTTCCATCGTGAAATGGATGAAGTAACTGAATTTTATGTTGATGAAAATAATGTTCCTAAATCTAGAATTATTTATCAAAAAGTTATGGGAAAACCTATGATGTGTAAACCAAGTGATCATTTAATTGAATATTTGGAAAATCAAAATATTGATGTTCATGATATTATTAAAGATTTACCTAAGGAAATGCCTATTGTTGAATATGAGGATGTTAATGATACGAAAGATAAGTTGACTGATGATAATACTGAAGTAGATAGTGTTTCTCCTTCTTCAGAGCCAACTACTGAGGTTAGTAATGTTACTTCTACTAATGGTAATGGGGTTAATTCTATAGTTAATAGTAATAATAATGTTAATCCTAATGTGATTAATCAAAATCCTAATGTAACTGTTGGTACTGGTGTTCCTATTGCTAATGGAGGAGTTACTAAGGCTCCAATTATTAATGGACAAGCTCCTAGTATTCCTGTTGTAAATAATGGTGATGTTTTGATGTCTAATACACCGGTTGTAAATTCTAATCAGGTTGTACAAAGTGTTCCAGTAGTTAATAATACTTCTGTTGTTCCTAATGTTACTAATCAAGTAGTTCAGCCACAAGTAAGTGTTGTTGGAATGCAGAATGCTACTTCTACACCGGTTGTTCCTATTGTTAATACTCAGATGCCTGCGATTGATAAATTAGGAGAATAGATAGGAGTTGATTTTATGTATTTAGAAGAGTTATTAATAATTACTGTATTTGTTGTTGGTATATATGTTTATAGACATTACCAGGGAGAAAATGTTGGTAAATATGTTTTGGGACAAGTACAGGGAATGTATGATAGATTTGCTCCTTATTCATTTAAAGTTGTTAGGGAAAAAACAAAACAATTAGGGCAAGAATATACAGCTAAACAATATACTTTACAAGTAACATTATTTGCTGGTTTTGCTGCTGTAGTTTCTTATTTGTACTTTTATAATTTAATTATTAGTATTATATATGCATGTATTGCTGTATCTTTTGTTCCATATCTTGCGTATTTAAGATGTAAGAGAGTTTATTCTGAATATATATTTGAACAAGTTCAGGTATATACTTCAAATACTATTATGGAATTTGGTACTACTCAATCATTTGTTAAGGCACTTGAGGGTGTTGCAGAATCAGGAGTTTTAGAAGATCCTGTTCTTAGTGATGTTCGTCAGATGATTACAATGAGTTATGATAATGGTACAATTGATGAAGCTCTTGAATATATGAGTAAACTATATCCTTATTATATTGTAAAAAATATGCATCAGTTGTTTTTACAAATTACTAAAGAAGGAGCACAAAACTCAGCTGATTCTTTAGAAAATATGCAACTTGATATTGATATGCTTGTAGAAAGTGTTTATAGAGATAGAATTGAAAGAGCATCTTTTCATAAAAACTTTTTACAGTTTGGTATAGTTTTATATTTACTTGTTATGTTAGTACAATATTTATTAGGACGTGATACTTATTTAGTATTACTTGAAAAATGGTATATTCAGGTACTCATGCATGGAGTTTTGATTGTTAATACATATTTCCTTCTAAAAGGAGAAAAATATTATAATGAGAATGTAGGTGCTGAATAATGGAAATAGTAATTGTTGGTGCAATAATCATGTTTGTATTAGTTTATAATAATACAATTGATAAAGATAAATTTTTTGCTGATAATCAAAAATATTTGGAAGCTTTAAAAGAAGACGATTATCAATTTCTTGTTTATGCAAGATATGGAGAAGATGTTGATGTTGATCAGTTGTATTCTAAGAGAGTTACTTATGCAATTGTTGCTTTCTTAATAGTACTTGCTTTTACTATTTCTAATAATAGTTCAGCTGAAATAATTAATTCTCAATTCTTTTTAAATTTAGTTTTGTCTATAGCAATTGCGACGGTTGTATTTAAAATGCCTTATTTTCAACTAAAGAGTTATTATAAACAACATTTACATGAAATTGATGTAATGTTACCTTATTATTTGAAAAGTTTAGAGATTTTAATTCAACATTATACTGTACCTGTTGCTATTGGTAAAAGTATAAATGATGCTCCTGATATTTTTAAACCAGGTCTTAGAAGAATGATTGATAGAATTAATTCTGGAGATTCTTCTGTTGAACCATATATGGAATTTGCTAATACATATCCTGTTAGAGATTCAATGAGAATGATGAGACTTTTATATAGACTTGGTATTGGTTCTCAAGAGAGAAAACAAGAAAGACTTATGATGTTTTCAAAGACTGTTTCTTCTTTACAAAATAAAGCTAGAGAAACTAAATATAAAGAAAGACTTGATCATATGGAAAGTCAAACAATGATTATGCTTGTTGTTACTGGTATTGGTGTTATGCTTGTAATTCTTATTTCTATGATGATGATGTTCTAGTAAAAAAATTTAAATAATATTGTTATTAAAAATTAATTTTGTTATAATGTATATGTATACTATGGAAAGGATAGGTGATTGCTTATATGAAAGCAGCTACTGGTGAGTTAAACTTAACTGTTATTACATTACTTGCTATCGCAGCAGTTATTGCATTCTTTTGGATGATGTGGCCAAATATTCAAAAGTCTATTAATGGTCAATGGGATAATATTTCTCAATATAAAGCTAATACTAAATAGTTAGGAGAATAAAGGATGAAGGATGCGTATGGTGGAATTGTAAACCTTGTGTTTATTTCATTATTTTTATTAATCTTATCTGGAATATTTGGGTTAATTGTCAGTTACACTAAGGCATTTAAAATGAAAAATAATGTTATCTCTGTTATAGAAAGATATGAGGGTTCAGGTTGCATTTGCGGCAGTACATTTAGTGGTAATGGAAGCTGTTCGGATGCAACTTCTTATGTTTGTAGGAGTAAAATTGTTGAGGGGGCGAAAAATTTAGCGTATTCACCACCTTCAAACTTTACTTGTCCTAAAGGATATGATAAGGTTGATAACCTTTATTGTTTGAAGAGGACTGCAACTACGGCAGGAGATGGTTCTACAAGATATGTTTATAGTGTAATAACACAGGTTGATATTAATTTTCCTGTTGTTAGTGAAATATTTGGATTTAATGTTTTTAGAGTAAATGGTGAAACTCAAGAGGTTGAAGCTCCTCAATAAATAAAAGGAAGTGGAATTATGCGTGATGGATTAGGTAGCGTTGTTATGATTGAAATAATCGTTGTATTTATTGTTGTAGTTTCTACATATTTAGCTTTTAATGTAAATTATATGAAAGCATTTAAGATGAAAAATAAAATTATTGATGTATATGAAAAATATTATGGTAAATGCAATTCTTCAAGTAGTAAGTGTTTAACTGAAATTGGAGATTATGCAGATGAAATAGGGTATGCACCAGCTAAATTTTATTGTAGTTCTGATTATAAAGAAGTTTTATATAAAGGAAAAAAGCTATATTGTTATAAGGAAGTTTCAGCGTATTCAGATGATGGAAATGATAGTGGTATTTATGAAGATTTAGGTGATAGACATTATTATAAAATAGCTACAAAAATAGATATTGATATTCCTATATTTGATAATATTTTTAAGTTTTCTCCATTTACTATAACTGGTGATACAAAAATATTAGATTCTAGTGAAATAAAGTCATAAGATATAATTAGTTTGGGGTTGATATTTAGATGAATGTTATAGTTGCAAATGAACAACAAAATCAATTATCTAATTTAGATATAGATATTATTAAAAGTATTAATGGAATATATGATGCTTTTGAAATAGTAGAAATGTTTAAGAATTTCTTTTATAGTAAGATGATTCTTGATGTAACTGCATTGAAAAATTATAGGGATTTAAAAACTTATGAAGTTCTTGTTAGTGGACTAGAACCAGATAAGATTATTTTCTTATTACCTGATGGTAGTGATTTATGTCAACCAAATTTTTTATCTCATATTATTTCTTTAAAAATATATAATTTTACAACTAATATTAATGGTATTAAATATTTATTAAAAAAGACTAATACATTAAAAGATGTTGAACATATTGTTAAGATGGCTAGTATTAATGCTTCTCAGGAAACTGGGGCTATGGTTACTACTATTAGTAGAAATACTAATGTTGGTCCTACAATATTAGGGGTTAAGAATGTTACTGATGGTGCAGGAGCTACTACTTTTATATATTTATTAAAGAAAGAATTATCTCTTGCTTATGGACAAAATAATGTTATTGCTTTTGAGATTGATAAAAATGATTTTGCTTTGTTTAATGATAAGAATATGATTTCTGTTAGACAAAATGATGTTAAAAATACTGTTACTAAATTTTCTAATGTTAGTATAATACTTGTTGATTTGAATAGTTATACTGATGATAGTTTTTGCTCTGATGTTATATATTTATTAGAGCCTAGTACTATAAAGTTGAATAGATTAATTAGAAGAAATAGAACAATATTTAGTAAGTTAATGAATAAAAAAGTTGTTTTAAATCAAAGTTTATTATTAAATAATGATGTTTTTGATTTTGAGAGTGAAGCTGGAATTAGAGTATTTTATAATATGCCTCCACTTGATGAGAGAAAAAGAAATTCTATTATTCATGATTTTCTTACTAAATTAGGTTTATTTAATAATAGAAATAATAATAGTAATAGTTCTAAAATCTTTGGTTTATTTAGAAGATAATTAATTGACAAAATATATTTTATGATTATATAATAGTTTAAGAAGGAGAGGTTTAATATGTCAAATTTATTTTTAATTGGTGACGCTTGTGGTGGATTAGGACCTATCGTTAGTGTTATAAAAAATGGAGTTTTCCCACTTGTACAATTAGGTATTCCAATAGTTTTAATTGTTTTAGGAACACTTGATTTAGGTAAAGCAGTAATTGCAAGTGATGAAAAAGAAGTTAAAGCTGCACAAAGTAGACTAATTAAGAGATTTATATATGCTGCTCTTGTATTCTTTGTAGTAACTTTAGTTAGTGTTCTTATGAACATTGTTGCTAAAGGTGGAAATGATGCTGGAGATACAGAGAGTTGGAGTGCATGCTGGAGATCTGTATAGTAAAATAGATTTTAAAAATAGTATTTATTGCTATTTTTTTTTTATTTTGTTATACTTATTTTATATAGTGTTTTCGGAGTGATTTTATGAAAAAAATAATATCTATTTTAATAATTTTTGTTTTCGTGATATTATTTGCTAATCCAATAGATACATTTGCATTGGATATTGAAAGTTTTAGCAATGTTTCAATTGTTAGTTATAAATTAGATGGGGCTAGTGATATAATTAATGGACTTAACAAAGATCAAGATTGTAGCGGTGTTTTGGGGGATCCTAATGATGAAAATTCGGTTGCATGGTTATTACAAACAATTCTTAATTTTACAAGGGTAATAGGACCTGTTATTGTTGTAATACTTAGTAGTATAGATTTTGCAAAAGTAATTGTTACTAGTGATGATGATGCTATGAGTAAAACAAAGAAAAAGTTAGCTCAAAGACTTATTTTGGCAGCATTATTATTCTTTGTTCCTACTTTAGCAAGTGTTATTTTAAGTGTATTTGGTATTACTAGTAATCCAACTTGTGGAATTGGTTAAGATTAAAGAGGTGATTGAAAGTGTCAGATAGTGATTTAGGTAAAGCGGATATTATACAACAAGCTATTAGGGGTTTTGGAGCAATTCTTGACAAAATCTTTTTTGGTTTACTTGTTGTAGTTTTTCAAATTTTCTTTAATGTTGCGTCAGCAGAGTTGTTTACTGGTGAATCAATATTAAAGTTTGTTGGAAGAGTTCAATTAATATTGGGTGTTTTTACTATGTTCCAACTTGCGATGTCAATACTTAAAGGTATTGTTAATCCAGATCAATTCTTTAGTAAAGACAAGGGATTTTCAAATGTTATTACAAAAGTAGTAATTGCTTTATTTTTGCTTGCTTTAATTATGCCAATTAGTATTCCAGGTGCAAAGAATGAATATGAAAAACAAGTTAATAATAATGGTATTTTATTTGGTACATTATATTCATTACAACATCGATTACTTTCTAATAATACTTTGGGTAGATTAATTCTTGGTTCTGATAACTCTAGTTCAACGTTTATGGGTGATGATGAATCAGAATTAGAAAGTGCATCTAATATTTTCGCCTCTACTATTTTAAAAACATTTATTAAAATTAATTTGGTTGAAGAAAAAGATAGAACTCATGTTGACGGGAAAACTGATGATCAGATTTCTTCTAACTGGGTTTGTCCTGATATGAATGATTATGTTGATGTGTATAAACAAGATGATGTTGATCCTGATGCACTTTTGAACCTTGTAGGAGATACTTGTGGTTCTGATGATAGAGGAGCTTTTGCTGAAACTGTAAGTACGGTTATGGGATCTGATCATTATAAATTTACTTATTCACCATTTATTAGTACTATTGTTGCTGGTATTTTTGCGTTTATATTATTAGGTTTTTGTGTAGATGTTGCGATAAGGGCTGTTAAATTATCTGTTCTTAGAATTATTGCTCCAGTTCCAATTTTAAGTTATATGAATCCAAGTGGTGGAAAAGATGGTTCTTTAAATTCTTGGATTAAGACATTAACATCTACTTATTTAGATTTATTTATAAGATTAGCCGTTGTTTATTTTGCAATATTCTTAATTATGGATATTATTTCTGAAGGTATTGTTATTAATATAGGATTTACAGAAAATCCATTAATTGGTGGAGTTTCTACAGTATTGATTTTCTTAGGTATATTCTTCTTTGCTAAAGAAGCACCAAAGTTCTTTAAAGATATGCTTGGTCTTAAAGGAGAATCTTCTATGTTTGGCGGAATTGGTAAAGCTCTCGGAATTGGAGCTGCTGGTTTAGGTATTATTGGTTCTGCTAGAGCTGGATACTTAGCTAGTAAAAAAGCTGATGAAACCAACGGTGCAAGTACCACTGGATTTGCAGGTATGTGGAATAGAGGTAAACATCTTGTTGCTGGTATTGCTGGTGGCGTGGCTGGTGGATATGCAGGTGTAAATGCTGCAATGACTGCAAAAGACCATGCTTTAAAATCTTCTATTAATGCAATGGGTAAACATAATGCTGATGTTCTTGCAAGAGGTTCTGATGGCTCTACACTTTTAGGACGTGCTAGAACAACTGGTGCTAGGTTGTTTTCTGGTGAGTCTGCAGCTTCTAAAGAGGCTAGAGAAATTGCTAGTCTTAAATCTAGACAAAGTGCATTGGATGCTATTAAGAAACGTGTTAGTGGAGAAATGGTTAAGAGTGACTATACAAGAGGTTCGTTAGGAATTGCTACTGACCGCGCTGGTAATGCAATTGATGATGTTAATTATAAGAGTTTCATGTCTGCTTATGCTGAGGGACAGTCTAGAGGTGATGGACTTGTTAGGTTTACTGATGTTAATGGTGATTCTCATGAAATTAGTTTTGCAGATGCTGATAAGCAAAAAGGATTCTTACTTAAGAATAATGAAGATAGTTATATCAGACAAGCAGTTACTCCTAATAGTAAAATAACTGATAATGATCTTGCTAGTTTAATTGCTGATGCTGAGGCTAAAGGTGGAGCACATTCTGCTGCGAGTGGTTATGCGAAAGATTCTGGACCAATTGATTCTAGAGATGCTTATACAAAATCTTCTGAAAATCTTGGCATTGAAATTCGTAAGCGTGAACTTGCAAATGCAAAGAATAAAGTTAATGATATGTATGCTGATAAGAAATAATATAAAGATGGGGTGTGATACTTATGGATAATTATTTGATACCTGCTAATACAAAAAGAGGTCAATTGATACTTGGTATATTTAGACCTTTTGATTTATGGTTATTTGGTGGTGGTGTGCTTGTAACTGTTATATTACTTGCATTTCTTCCTCTTCAAAGTACCGCTGTTACTATTTTGGTACTTAGTCCGGCACTTATTTGTGCTTTCCTTGTAATGCCGGTACCATATTATCATAATATGTTAAATGTTATTAAAGAGGCTTATGAGTTTTTTACTAATAGACAGACTTATAGATGGAAAGGTTGGTGTTGGAAAAGTGTCAAAAGGAAACGTTAGTGGATTTACTGAAGATTGGTTACCTGTAAGAGCAATTCAAAATAATATGATTATTGTTCGTGATGGTAATAAAGTAACTGGAGTTAAAATTACTCCTAGAAATATATTTATTTTGGACCCTGATACTCAAAATAATATATTAATTGGACTTAGAAATTTTTATAATACAATTGATTATGAATTTTGGTTGATTGTTGCTGATAGACCTGTTGATATATCTGTTTATATGTCACAGATGCAGCTTTTACTTAATGAAACGACATCTCCTGCGGTTAGAAAGTTAATTATGCAAGATATTGATAAGGGAGAAAAGTTTATTAGAAATAATGTAGTTGATACTGAATATTATTTTATATTTAAGTCTAAAGATGCTGATTTGTTACAGAAGAGGGTTCGACAAATGATTAATGGACTTGCTACTTGTGGTTTAAATGCATCACTTGTAAGTAATTCTGATTTAAGATTATTATTAGAGAACTTCCTAAATGGAGGAAGTACTACAGAGTTTGGAACGGTGATGCCAGTATGAGTACAGGATTAAGAGGTCAGTTAGCTCCTAAAGGATTACATTTTAATCCTAGTGATTTTTTCATTAGTGATAAGTATGCTACTATTCTTACGGTAGTTTCTTATCCTAAATATATTATGCCAGGATATTTATCTTCTTTAACTAATATGTCTGGTATTAAAGTTGTTGTTAAACATATTCCTGTTCCTTTTCAGGAAATGTCTAAGATGTTAAATAAGCAAGTTGCTGAATTAAAAGAAAGATATCAAAATGAAAGAGATCAAACTGTTCGTGAAAGAATTAGACAAGATGCTGAGAGTTTAGAGTATTTTACTTCTATGCTTGCTGGTAGTCAGGCTCGTATTTTTGATTTTCAGATGCATATTATGATTGCTGCTGATACTAAAGAGGATTTGGAACTTAAGAAACTTAATGTTAAAAATTATTTAGATGCTATGGAACTTAGGGCTGTGTCTTTAAGATTTGAACAAGAAAAAGTTTTAAAATCAATTATTCCTGTTTTTCCTTCTCAAGATATTGAACAGAGAATTGGTACTCCAATACCTTCTGTTACTATTAGTGCTATGTATCCATTTATTTTTGATAGTTTAAAAGATCCAGGACTTTCTACATTATTAGGTGTTGATTTTTCTGGAGGAGTTATTTTATTTAATCAATTCTTATATAAAATACGTAAAGAGAATAATAGAAATAATGCTAATATGATTATTCTTGGTACTTCTGGATCTGGTAAGAGTACTGCTGCTAAGTTATTACTTAGAACTCATATTAGAAATGGATGTCAGATTGTTATTATTGATCCTGAAGATGAGTTTAGAGAAATTACTAGAACTTTTGGTGGAGATACAGTTGATATTGGTAAAGGTGGAGAGTATGGATTAATAAATCCATTAGAGATTGTTATTGATGCAGATGAGGATGAAATTAGACAGGGTCTTGGTTATACTGTTCTTACTCGTACTTTGCAATTTTTAAAGGCTTTTATGAAGTATTATGATCCTTCTATTGAGGAGAGTGTTCTTACTATGTTTTCTGAGGTAGTACAAGATACTTATAAGAGATTTGGTATTGATTTTACTTCTGATTTTTCTAAATATACTTCTGCTGATTATCCTACATTTAGTGATGTATATGCGACTATAAAGGGTAGACTTATGTCTATGACTGAACAGACTCAAGAACGTGAGATTATGGAGAAGCTTGAATTGAAAGTTAGACCTATTACAAAGGAATTAAGATTTTATTTTGATGGTCATACTACTTTGAAAAAAGATAGTGACTTCATGGTATTTAATATAAAGGAATTAATGAATAGTGATTCTACTGTTAAAAATGCATTATTCTTTAATGTTTTGAAATATGCTTGGGGACTTTGTCTTGATTATAGTGTAGATACTGTGCTTATGGTAGATGAGGCTCATGTTTTATTAGGTAATAATAATGCTTTAGGAGCTGATTTCTTAGCTCAGGTACAAAGACGTGCTCGTAAATATAATACTGGTACTATTATAATTACTCAGCAGCCTAGTGATTTTTCTGATCCTTCTGTTATAACTCAAGGTAAGGCTATTTTTGATAACTCATCTTATTATTTGGTTATGGGGCTTAGAAAACAAGCTGTTGAAGATTTAAGTTTATTAATTGATTTGAATGAAAGTGAAAAAGAGAGTATTAAACATTATTCTCAGGGTGAAGCGTTGTTTGTTTGTGGTAATAGACGTATGAGAATTAATGTTGCTGTTACTCAGGAGGAATTAGATTCCTTTGGTATTGGTGGGGGATTCTAATATATTTATAAAGTTATGAAGTTAGGTGGTGGTGTCGGTGGCTTATCGTGCTAATAGAGGTAGTTATGGTAATCCTTCAGTAGAAGATAAAGATGCTCGAAGTAATGCTAATAATGCAAATAATATAAGAAATGCTGCTGATGTTGCCATTGCTTCTAAAAATCCTTATGCGGTTGCAGCTGGTGGTGCTGTAAAAGCGGCTGACAAATTAACTGGTGGAAAAGCATCTGAAGGTCTAGGTAAGGCTATGACTAATATGAATAAGATGAATCCAGGTGGTAGGTTGGTTCAGAATGCTTCTAATCGTTTGAATGAAAGTGGATTAGGAGATAAAATTGGTAAAGTTGCTTCTATGAAAAATCAGTTTGCTGGTAAAGGTAGTGACGGTGTATCAAGCAAAGCTAATGAAACTGTTAAACCTAATGATGCTGACATTGTTAATAAAAACAAGAACTTAGAAAATAGTAGTAATGGAGAACCAGGTAGTTCTCCTTCTTCTCGTGTTGGTAGAAAATCTAGTAAATCTGATACTAGTGATAATAAAAATGATAAAAATAATGATAATAATAATGATAATAATAGTAGTGGAACTGGTTCTGCAAGTTTCTTTGCTAAAATACCTACATCTGTTAAGGTTGCTATGGTTGCTGTTATACCACTTATCGCAATTGTTATGTTGATTCTTATTCCAGTCATGATTATTTCTACTACTGTTTCTGAGTTTTCTGATGCTTTTGGAATTAGTGCTTTTATTGGTGAAGATACTGGTAATATGAATGTTTCTTCTTCAAAGGAAGAAAAAGCCTTTTATGAAAAAATAAATAATGTTAAATTAAGATATCAAGCTAATGGAAAAACAGTTGATGCTTTAAAGATTGTTGCTGTTTTTCATGTTTTGAAAAGTAAAGGTGCTGTATCTATTAGTAATGTTAGTGAAAGTGATATCTCTGCTGTTGCTGATGCTATGTTTAGTGATAATTCTTATAGTGAAGAGGTTTTTAAGGATAATTTAATTAATAATATTTTTCCTAAATATATGCCTCTTTCTACGAAGTCTAAGAGAGAGAGTATGGCTCAGGCTGTCTTTGATTATATTGATGATTATTATAAATTTATTGGTAAGAAAAATGGTGGAAGTTGTGCAGCTGCTGGTAGTTGTAGTTATGAGATTAAGGGATACTATATTAGTGGTAAAGGAAATGTTACGGAGTCTTTGCAGATTAGTAATTTGTATGTAAGACTTATGCAATGTGGTACTGGTAATGGTCATAATTATGGTGGTACTTTTGGTCAGCCTCTTGAAGGTGAGGAACTTGTTCCGTTTGAAAAATATATTTTAGGTGTTGCTTATCAGGAAATAGGTCCTGATGCACCGGCTGAGGCGATTAAAGCACAGATGGTTGCGGCAAGAAGTTATATTTTGGCTAGGCATAAAGATATGGGAGGCTGGAGAACCTTAAAAGAGGAAAGCGATGGAAAATGGGTTTTACAGGTTGCTTCTTGTACCCAAGATCAAGTATATTGTGATCCTGATCAAGGATGTTCGGCTACTAATGGTCAGTGGGGACAAATTCATAGTGGTTTAGGTCATGGGTCTTTTTCAAGAGGACCTATGGCTGAGGATTCTCCACTTAGAACATATGCTAATGAAACAGCTGGAGAAGTTTTAGTTAATAAAGAGGGCTATATTATTTATTCTGGTTATTTACAATCTGAGCAAAATGCTTTTTCTAGTTTAGCTAAATCTGGTAAAGATTATAAGCAGATATTGTTACAGGTTTATAATCAGATTCGTAATTATGGAGCTACTGGTATTCAAAAAAATAGTTGTGGTTCATCATCTTCATCTTGTGGAAATGCTGCAAATGGTGATTATGCAAATTGGAAACAGTATGAAGGCTCTTGGATTGGTGTACAGTTGGGATCAAGTGGAAAAACAATTAAACAAATAGGTTGTCTTGTTACATCAGTTTCTATGCAGATAGCTAAGAGTGGTGTACAAACTAATATCTCTGATTTTAATCCAGGTACTTTTGTTGAATTTTTAAATTCTCATGGTGGTTTTGTTTCTGGAGGTAACTTTGTATGGACTGCTGCAACGCAAGCTGCACCAAGCTTTAAATATGTTGGACAGGTTAGGATTGCCGGTATGAGCAAGAGTCAGAAACTTGCTAAGATAAAGGAATTAGTAAATCAAAACAATGTTTATGTTGTTGCAGAGGTAAAAGGTAATACTGGACAACATTGGGTTGCGATTGATTATGTTGATGGAGATACAATACATATGATGGATCCAGGTAGTACTTCTACTGATATGTGGACTCAATATAATTGGGCTAACACATCTACTCTTGGATATTATAAGGTTGGTTAGGTGATAAAATGATAAAAAATAGAACTTATATTATTTTACTTTCTTGTTTGGCAGCTTTTGGAATAGTAATGTTTTTAGTTTTTGGTGTTGGTAATATAAAGAATGGGACTTATTCTTCTACTATCATTGTTGGTGATAGTACTATTTGGTCATATAATAATAAAAAGTGGAAGAATATTTCCTATAAATCATCTATTGAAAAACTTAATTGGGATACATACAAAGTTTATTCAAATAATAAATTAGTAGGTAATTATTTAATGTATTATAGTGATAAATGGTATGTATTTGATAAGAAAAAAAATTCTATAGATATAGATGGGGCAATGTTAGCATATAAGTCTAATTATAAAATTGATGTACTTGATTTTTCTTATGAAAATATTACAGCAGATTCTTATGTTAATCAGGTTTTATCTGATAATAATATTAGTTTATCTAGTTCATTTACATCTTTAAATAAGACAAGTGTTGATTTTGATAATGATGGTTATGTTGAAGATTTTTATTTAGTTAGTAATGCATTTCCATTAGATTTTGATCCAGAATATATTTTTTCTATTGCATTTATGGTTAAGGATAAAAAGATTTATTATTTATATAATGATATAAGTAAAAATACATCTTTTAATGGATGTAAGCCTTATTATAATTCTTTTATGGATGTTAATAATGATGGAGTTTATGAAATTATTTTAAGTTGTGGTAAGTATAGTGCGTCAGAGCAGGTTGATATGCTTTATAATTATACTGATAAGGGGTTTAAAATTATAATTTCTAATCAATAAATAATGACTTTGAATTAAAGTTACGATATAATAATTTGAGAAGGGAAGTAGTATCATGAAATTTAAATTTAGGGCTGATTCTGAAGATTTACTTATATTTTGTGTTTTTGCAGTTTTTTTGTTATATATTGTTTCTATTGGTGTTGTGAATGTTCATACATTTGCAGCTGAGGGACATTTGTCTGGACTTAATCCATTTCCAGCGTTTGGACCAGATTATATATTTTCTACTTTAGTTTTATATATTATGTCTTTATTGGGATTATTTGCAAGTGTTAGTTCAATGTTTTTTGAAAGAGAGAAGGGTTTTGGATTAACTACTGAAAAAAAGGATAAAGGTTATTCAAGATGGGCTAAAGAAAAAGAAATAAAAGAAGAATTAGAGTGTGTACCTTTGAGTCAAAAGAATTCTAAAGCTGCGGGGATTCCTATTATTTTAAATGATAAAGAGATGTGGGTTGATAATGGTGAGTACCATTCACTTGTTATTGGTGCTACTGGTTCTGGTAAAACTCAAACTGTTATTTTACCAATGGTTTATAGTTTAGCAAAAGCTCGTGAGTCTATGATTATTACAGATCCTAAGGGTGAAATTTATGAGAAAACTAGTAATATGCTTAGATCTAGAGGATATCAAATTTTACTTTTAAATTTCCGTGATCCTCAAAATGGTAATGCTTGGAATCCTATGACTTTACCATATGAGATGTATAAAAAAGGTAATCAAGATAAAGCGATAGAGTTACTTGATGATTTGGCTTTAAATATTTTGTACGATAGTTCAAATAAAAATGCTGATCCATTCTGGGAAAAAACGTCTGCTGATTATTTTTCTGGAGTTGCTCTTGGATTATTTGAAGATGCTAAGCCAGAAGAAATTAATATAAACAGTATTTCTTTAGCTACTACAGTAGGTGAAGAAAAATTTGGAGGCTCTACTTATATTAAGGAATACTTTAATGCAAAAGATCCTGCTAGTCCTGCTGCTATTAATGCTTCAAGTACTATTATGGCTCCAAATGAAACTAAGGGAAGTATTTTATCTGTATTTAAACAAAAAGTAAAGTTATTCGCTTCTCGTGAAAATTTATCTGAAATGTTATCTCATAGTGATATTGATCTTGAGTCTATTGGTGAAAGACCAACTGCTGTATTTATTGTTATTCAAGATGAAAAAAAGACGTATCACTCATTAGTTACAATTTTATTAAAACAAATTTATGAAACTTTAATTGCTGTTGCACAAAAACATGGTGGAAAGTTACCTATAAGAACTAACTTCTTACTTGATGAGTTTGCCAACATGCCGCCTTTAAAAGATGTTACTACAATGATTACTGCGGCACGTTCTAGAGCTATTCGTTTTACTATGATAATTCAGAACTTTGCTCAGTTAGATGATGTTTATGGTAAAGAAGAAGCTGAAACTATTCGTGGTAACTGTGGTAATACGATTTACTTAATTACTACTGAGTTAAAAGCCTTAGAAGAAATTTCAAAAATGTGTGGTGAAGTTAAATCTAAGAAAGATGATAAAACTGCTTCGACACCTTTGGTTACTATTTCTGATTTACAGCGTATGAAACAATTTGAAGTTATCATTTTGCGTATGAGAAAGTCACCATTTAAAACTAAGTTTACTCCATTCTTTAAGATTGATTGGGGTAAAAAGTATCCACCTGCTAAATATCCAACTAGAAAGAAACAGCCTTTACATACATTTGATATTAAAGAGTTTGTTAAAAATCAAAAGAAAAAGAAGTTACTTGATATGATGAATTCTGCTGATCAAATTGATAAAGATAATACATCTTTACCAAATTTATCTGGAATGAATAGAACAAATCCAATGCATGATGCTTTACCTCCAGAACTTCAAGCTTTTAGAAATAACAGAAAACGTGAAGTTGGTGTTCCTGATTTTTCTAATATGAATAATACTAAGTCAACTACCGGTGTTACTTCAAAAAGAGATATTCCTGATTTTGATTCAGTTAGAAAACAAATGGACAGTAATGCAATATTTAATCCGTTCGAAATTCCATCAGTTGAAAAAGCAAAGCCATCACCTGTTTCTGGTAATGTACCTAACAACGATGATAAGGATGACGACTTAGGATTTGATGTTGATGAATTAGTTAAGAAAATTGATGCAAAGATTGCAGAACTTGAAGCAGAAGAAAAGAAAGAGGCAGAAGAAAAGAAGAAACAACAAGATAAAATTAGTGTTTCTCCAACGACGGCACCGGCTAGTAGTATTAATAGTCTTTATAATAGTAGTTTTGATAATAAGAATAATAATACTGTATCTGTTCCAACAACTGCACCAACCACATTACCAAATCAACTTAATAATCTTGATTTGGATGATGATGGTGATGATGATTTCTTTGATGATTTTTTTGATAACTAGAAAGGATTTTAAATATGAATACGAATTTTAATATGGTAAAGAAACCAAAAAAAGATGAAGATTTAGATTTTGAGGATGAAGAAGTAGAAGAAATTGAAGATGATTCTGATTCAGAAACTAAGTCAAATAATAATAACGAATCATTACGTAATAGGATGTTTCTATTGATGGGAATTATACTTGGAGGAATGATTTTATTACTAGTTATTTTATATGTTGCATCATTATTTAGTAATAAAACTTATGAGTATAGAGATATTGAAAATATAATGACAAAAGCTGCTAAGGAATATTTTGCAGATAATAAAAATTATTTACCTACTGAGGATGGTAATACAGTAGAAGTAGATGTTTCTAATTTGGTTGCTGGTAATTATATGAAGAATTTATCTGAATATACTAAAGAGGGAGTTACTTGTTCTGGAACTGTTCAAGTTACTTATTCTTCTAAAGAATATTTATATACTCCATATTTAAATTGTGGTGATCAGTATTTAACTACTGAATTTTATAGTAAAGTATTAAGTGATGAGAGTGTTGTAAGTTCAGGATATGGTTTATATTCTAATAATGGTTCTTATGTATATCGTGGTGAGAATGTTAATAATTATGTTAAATTAGATAATAGTTTATGGAGAATTGTAAAAATTAATTCTAATAATAATGTAGTTTTAATTAATGCAGAAGGATTAGAGTATACACAACCTTGGGATGATAGATATAATCAAAATAAATTATATGCTGCAGGTATTAATACTTATAGTGCTAGTAGAGTGAAAGAATTCTTAGATAGGATTTATACAAAACCAGAAAAGAAATCTGGAGAGGATATCTTATCTAATAGTGATAAGGCAAAATTAGTTTCATATACTTTATGTACTGGAAAAAAAGCAGGTACAAGTTCAGATTTTACTAATAGTGAAGAATGTCAAGAACATTTAGCTAATCAAAAGATGGGATTACTTACTGCTTCTGATTATGTTTATGCAAGTATTGATCCTAATTGTTCAAATATTACTAGTAAATCTTGTCAAAATTATAATTATTTAGCAATAGATGATGATTGGTGGTTAGCTACAGCTAATAGTGCTGATAATTCATCTGCTTATAGAGTTGATAGAACTGGTGTTATAAAATCTGATAGTGCAAGTAACTATGCGATTATTAGACCTGTTATCTATTTAAATAGTAATGTTTTATATAAGAGTGGAAATGGAACTGAAAAACATCCATATAAGGTTAGATAGGAATCTATAATTATATAGATTCTTTTTTTTGCATTTAATACTATGAGGTGATTTAAATAAATAGTATTACTATATTTGATTTATTAAAATTAAATAATCCTAAAATAATTGATATTAGAAATAATTATAATTATAGTAATGGTCATATACCTGGAGCTATTAATATTAATGGTTATTACTTACTTGATCATTGCGAAAGATATTTAAATAAATTAGATACTTATTATATATATTGTCAATCTGGAAGTAGAAGTAAAATTATTGTAAATGAGCTTATTAAAATGGGATATAATGTGGTTAATATTAGCGGTGGGTATAATAGTTACTTGTTTAGAAAATAGAATTATAATATAATATTACTTGAAGGTGAAAAGATGGAGGCCATTAATTATATAATTGAAAATAGTACTGAATTTGTTGCTCACGGTGGAATATTTGTTGGATTCTTTTTAGTTTTTATTGAATGTTTTATTCCAGCTTTACCTTTGAGTGTTTTCATTGCATTGAATGTAAATGCGTTTGGTATGTTTTTAGGTGTGTCTATTTCTTGGGCTGCAACTTGTTTAGGAAGTTTTCTATGTTATTTATTATTTTATTATTTAGGAAATTACCTACATCAGAAAGTTTTAAAAAAGAAGACTATTATTAAGATTAGAAATTTGATAGATAAGTTTAGAAATATAAAGTTTTCAAGTTTAGTTCTTTTAATTACTTTGCCTTTTACTCCAGCATCTTTGATAAATATTTTGTCTGGTATGGCTGGTGTTTCAAAGGAAAAGTTCTTATCTTCAATTTTAATTGGTAAGGTTTTTTCAACGATTTTTTGGGGATATATAGGTAAGAGTTTTATTGATAGTTTAACTGACTTAAGTTCTATTATTTATATTTTTATTGCTTTAGGTATTGCGTATATTGTGTCAAAAATTGTTAGTCGTAGGATGAATATCGAATAGGAGGGTGTTTTTATGGATTATGTGATTATAGCGTTATTAGTAGTTCTGATTGTTTTAAGCGTTATTTCATTGTTTAAAAATATTAATGAATCTAATATTACTGAAAGACTTGGTAAGTTAGAAGTTAGTATGATGAAGGAAATGGGAAATTTTAAAAGTGATTTAAGTAGAGATTTAAGTGAAGATTTTACTAAGCTTAATGAAGGTGTAGAAAAACGTTTAATTCTTATAAATGAGAAGGTTAATGAACGATTAGATCAAAATTTTGAAAAGACAAATAAGACTTTTCAAAGTGTTATTGAAAGACTTGGTAGAATTGATGAAGCTCAGAAAAAGATTGAAACTTTGTCATTTGATATTGTAAATCTTCAAAGCGTTTTAACTGATAAGAAGACAAGAGGTATATATGGTGAAGTTAATTTAAAACATATTCTTGTATCGGTTTTTGGTGAAAATAATGATAGAATCTATAAGCTTCAATATAAGTTTCCTACAGGTGTTATTGCTGATTGTGCTTTATTTGCACCGGAACCATTAGGTACTATTTGTATTGATTCGAAGTTTCCGTTGGAACATTATCAAGGAATGGTTGATAAGAATAATTCTTTAGTTGATAGAGAAAAGTATGAAAAGATGTTTAGAATTGATATGAAAAGACATATTGATGCGATTGCTTCTAAATATATAATTCCAGGAATTACTGCAGATCAGGCTATATTATTTTTACCAGCTGAGGCAATTTTTGCGGAAATTAATGCATATCATACAGATATTATCAATTATGCTTATAGTAAAAAAGTATGGATTACTAGTCCAACTACATTAATTTCTACTCTTACAGTTGTTGAGATGGTTATTAAAAATATGGAAAGAGATAAATATACAAAGGTAATTCATGAGGAGTTGAATAAGCTTGGTCTTGAATTTTCTAGATATAGAGAAAGATGGGATAAACTAGCTAGAAGTATACAAACGGTTAATAAAGATGTAGAAAATGTTTATATCACAACTGATAAAATAAGTAAAAAGTTTGAAAGTATTAATAAAGTTGAACTTGATAGTTTAGATGGAGATGGTATTGAAAGAAAGAGTCTAGAATAGGACTCTTTTTCATATTATTTAAATGATGAAAGCTTTATTATATATTTTAAGTGTTTTTTTTATGAGTGTTGGATTTACTTTTATTATTATTTATTCTAATTTATTTGCTTTTGGTTATAGTTTTTTTGAATATTTTGAGTATATACTAACTAATTTTTATTGTTTGTTATTTTTTATAGGTTTTATTTTATTAAATATTTTGCTTATTATTGATGAAAGGAAAAAGTAGGCTAGTTTTATTTATGCTTTGAATTATTTTGCTTGTTAATTCAGTAGATATTTATTATAATAAGTAGAAAAATTGGTGGTGATTTTTTTGAAGTGTGAAAAGATTATTGATGAAAAGATTTCGAAGGCCTTTAATTTGTTTTTATCAAAGATAATAAAGCCTACTATTGTTATTAATGATATTTGTCAACTTGATGGGGAGATGTTAGATTATCTTGAAAGTATTGGGGTGCAAGGATTGATTTTAGATGTTGATGAAACACTTAGATATGATATGGAGGATTTGAGTCCTTTAGTTATTTCTTGGCTTGGTATGGTAAAGAAAAGATTTCATGTTGCTGTTGTTAGTAATGGGATTGATTGTGATGTTTCTAAGATTCTTGATGATATTAATATACCTTATTATACAATGGCATTTAAACCCTGCAGAATTAAGGTTCGTAAGGCTGTAGATGGTTTAGGTGTTTCTAATGAGAACATTATGATGGTTGGTGATAATTATATTGATGATATTTATACTGGTAATAGAATGAATATGAAGACTTGTTTGGTTAAGAAGATGTGATTTATATAGAATAGGATATCTATTCTTTTTTCTTTTTTGAATAAAATTCTTTTTATTTTTACATAATTTTTTTGAGGAGGAGTTATGGGAAAATATAAAGTTACAATTAGTGGGATTAATACGAGTGATTTAGTTGTTTTAGGTAGTGAAGAGATGAAGAAATTATTTATTAGAATGAATGATGGTGATTTATTTGCGAGAGATTTATTGATTGAGGGAAATTTAAGACTTGTTTTATCTATTTTAAAGAAATTTTATAATAAGAAAGAGAATTTAGATGATTTATTTCAAATAGGGTGTGTTGGTCTTATAAAAGCAATTGATAATTTTGATTTAAGTTATGATGTTCAATTTTCTACGTATGCTGTTCCAATGATTCTTGGTGAAATAAAAAGATATATTAGGGATAATTCTAGTATTCGAGTTAGTAGGTCATTAAAAGATATTGCATATAAATCTATGGGATATATTGAAAACTATTATGCGTCTCATGGGGTTGAACCAAGTACTTCATTGATTGCTTCTGAGTTAGGAGTTAGTGAATATGATGTTTATAATGCAATAAATTCTATGAAGGATCCGGTTAGTATGTATGAGCCTATATATAATGATGGTGGGGATACAATATTTTTATATGACCAGATAGAAGATAAAAGTTTAACTATTGATTTTGATAATAAATTATGTGTATCTTCTGCAATTGATGGTTTATGTGATAGAGAAAAATTTATTTTAGATCAGAGGTTTGTTATTGGAAAAACTCAAATGGAAGTTGCTGATGAATTAGATATTAGTCAGGCACAAGTTTCTAGATTAGAGAAAAAAGCTATAAAAGAACTAAAGAAAGTACTTAAGTAATTTAGTTTTAGATAGTAATTTTCTTTTTTTGTATTACATATTTTTTATTAGGTGATGTAATGTGCGTATGTCTGATTTACAATCTAAGAAGATAATTAGTATAGTGAGTGGAAAAAATATTGGTAACATAATTGATTGTGATATAAATGAATCTGGTAATATTGAGGCTTTTATTATTGAACAAGGTAGGGGCTTTTTTTCACTTAATCGGGAAAGTGATGTGAGGGTGTATTGGAATGATATTGCAAAAATTGGAGAGGACGTTATATTAGTAAGAAAAAATTAAAAATTACATATGTTAATAAACTTATATTTTTTATTTTACTTTCAGGAGTTATCTCATGCATATTTTTAATTTATATTGATAAGAAACTTAATAAGGTTTTATGTGATTACGTTAATATTGAAGTTTATAATGTGACTAGTAGACTTGTTAATGGAGTGGTTACATCTAATAGTTTTAGTGGTAAATATTTAGTTAGGGATTCTAATAATAATTTTTCTTATAATACTAAAGCTATTAATGAATATGTTGATATGGTTAGTAATAAAATTGATGAAGAGTTAATTAGTCTTGAGAGTGGTAAATATCAAAGTGAAATATTTAATAATAGTGTAAAGAAGTATAAAAATATTAAAAATGGTTTTATTACTGAGGTGATGGTTTCTTCTATTAGGGGGTCTACATTATTTAGTAGTTTGGGACCTGGTATTCCTATGAGGCTTGTTTTTATTGGTGGAGTAAGTACTGATATTGATATTAAGACAGAGGAATATGGAATAAATAACGTTTTGGTTAAATTGACATTAAATATAAAGGTACGTGAAAGGACAAGTCTTCCTTTTACGTCAAATGAGCAAGTTATTAATATTGAAGAGCCATTATCAATGGATATTATCAGGGGAGATATTCCTGATTATTATAAAACAAGTTAAAGTATGTTATAATTGTAGAGTGAGGTAATGATATGAAAAAAATAGTTATAAATGATATAAGTTATGAAATAATTAGAAATGATAAAGATTGTATAGATATTGATGAGTTAAGTGAAAAAATAACTGATTATTTTGATGATTATGATTATATAGTTGGGGATTTTGCTTATGACAAAGTAAGATTGAAGGGGTATTATGATTCATCAAATAAAAGTGTAAAAAAGATAAATGATATTAAGTATTTAGATGGTTATATTAAAGATTATTGTAGTTATGGAGCAAGAATTTTTGTTCTTAAGAAATTAAAATAAAATACTTGTAATTCTTTTAAAATATGATATTATTATATTATATGAATAATAGAGGGAGGATTTTTTTACATGGAAAATCAAGAAGTAGAAAAGAAAATGATGTCAATAGTTGCTGAAGATGGTTCTATCGAAGAAGTTGAAGTTATTTTAGCGTTTGAATTTAAAGATACAAAAAAAGAGTATGTTGTATATACAAAAAATGAAAAAGATGAAAATGAGAATGTGACAGTATATGTTTCTAATGTTGATCGTTCTTCAGGCTCACCTAAGTTAATGGGTATTGAAGAAGATGAAGAATGGAATAGAGTAAAGGATGTATTAAGAGAGTTATCTAAAGCTGAATAGAAGTAAAGTATTAAAGGGAGGATGTTAGTCTTATGAACGAGAGTATTATGGAAAATACAATGTTTGTTGATAGAATATATGGATTGGTTTCACTTGAAGCTGGTGATAAAATAAGAAGAATAAAAATGGGAGAAACTTCTTTTTTGTCAGCTAATGGAAAATTTCTTGATTATTTGAAGAATTGGAAAAAATTAAAAAATAATGAACAAGTGAAGGCCGAAAGCAATAGTTCAATGAATAATGTTACTATAAAAGAAAGTCTTAGTGTTTCTATGCCAATTGAAAAACTTAGTGAGAAAGTTAATTTTGTGCCTATTAATGGTCAATATTATTTAATTGATTTTCATCCTATCAAGTTAAGGGCTACTATGATTAAAAATGCTCGTGCAAATGGATTTTCTGCATATAATACTTTCTTTTCTAATGACAATGTAAGCGTTGATTCAAATGATATGTTTAATGTTGGCGTTGAAGCTAATATTCCTATGGAATCTGATGTTGATAGTGTTACAAGTGCTGAAACTGAAAATGATTCTATGTCTGTTATCGATAATAATGCAATTTCTGACGTTAGAGAACCAATAGAAGTTGTACCAAGCAGAGCAGATTCTGAGAGCTATGCAAATGATATTGATTCTGCTTTTAAAGACGAAAAAAATAAAAATAATACTATTTCTATTGAGCCAAATGATAATTCTAGTAAAGAGGTTGAACCTGTTACTATTTCACCAGCCGATGTAAAAGCTACTGTTGGTAGTGGAGCTAAATTAGATGTTGGCGAACAAGAAGTTACTTCTATTTCATCAGAAGAGGTTAAAGATGTAGTTTTTGAAAAACATAGATATAGTACAGATGAGGCTGTTGAAAAAAAATTAAAATCTTTAGAACTTAGTGTTTCTAAAAATAGTACTCATCCTGCTAAGATAAGTAGTTTTGATGATGAGGGAAATTATTTAAATAATATTGGTGTTGAAGATGATGAGAGTAAGCAAACTACTTCTATGGTTGAACAGCCTGTAGTTTTTCGTAAGGTTCAATTTAATGCTCCTAAGGTTCATGTTGAAATTTCAAAAGTACCAGTTGTACCAAAGGTGGAATTAGATAAGGTGTTCACGCCTGTATCTAATGAAAAATTAGAGGAAAATTTCAAAAAAGCAATTTCTTCAAATAATGAAAAAGTTGAAAATAATGTTGTAAATGATAGTAAAAATATTCGTGAAGATATTGTTGTTGTACCTGATAGACCTGTTACTTTAAATAAAAAAGAGAACAAAGTGGTTGCTTCGGATGATATAGAGGACTTTGTTGTTGTTGAGGGTGACCTTTCTAATGGGCTTCAAGAAGAAAGTAAAGCTTCTTATGATGAATTAACTAGTGTTACTGATGAATTTAGTACTAAACAAGACGTTATGTCTGATAATAATAGTGATTTAAATGTTATTAATGAAGATTTAAGTACAGGAGAGAATGATTTTAAAGTACATTTTGTTAATGATAATTATAGTGAACCATCATCTGATTTTAATAAAAATATTTCAAAAAATTGTGATAATGCTGTTGACAGTAAATACGATAAGTCTGCGCTTGAAAAATTAAAAAATAATATAACTATATTACAAGATAAATTAAAGGCTAAGAAGGAAGATTTAAAAAGTACAAAAATACAAAATGATGCAGCAAATATTGAATTAAAAACAGCTAGAGAAGAAATAGAAAATGTTTTCAAGAATCTTTTTAATTATAGTCAAGAATTAGAGAATAGTGCTGCGATGATTGATCAACAAAAAGATGAGATTGAAAGACAAACAAAAGATACTTTAGATGAGGTTGATAAGTATCATAGAATTGTTAGGGAAGCTAGTTCAGTTCTTCCTTCTACAAATGAAGAGGAATATAGTGGTGGTATGAGAAGAGCTGCATAAGCTCTTTTTTTTTGCATATTATTCTAATAGGTGATATTTATTTGGGATAGTATTAAAGGTAGTTATAATTTTGGGGATACCATTTCGTATTTTGATGGTGATTATGAGTTTGTAAAGGGTGATGGTAGGCTTTTTTTTGTTAGTAAAGTTGATAATATTAAAATGCTTAATAATATCTTTTCTTTTGTTAATAATAGTCCTTTTTTTTATAAAATTGTAAATAATAAATTTAATAGATTGTTTACGTGCTATGATAATAATTGTTATATATTGGTTGAGTATGAAAATAGAGATAATAATATTTATGATTTAGTAAGAAATTATAATAGCTTTAAAACTATGTTGGAGGGACAATGTAAGTGGAGAGATAGTTGGATTGATAGAAGTGATTATATTCAGAAGTTTTATAGTTCTGTGATTGGGAAATATGCCATTATTGATGAAAGTATTGATTACTATTATGGTATGCTTGAATTTGCAATTTATTATTTAAGAGATAGCTTTTATGATGAGTATTTATATATTCAACATTGTTATTGTAAGTTTGATAAATATTCTTTTTATAATCCAAGTTGTGTCAAGTTGGATATCAAAGAAAGAGATTTTTCAAATTATATAAAATATCTATTTTTTTCTGGAATGTATGAAAAAGTTAATATTGTCGATATTATTAATGATAACATTGATAGATATGATTTTAATTTTGTGATTGGAAGATTGATTTATCCAGATTATTATTTTGATTTGTTTGATAAGTTAGTTTGTTATGATTGTATTTGTGAATCTGAATTGGATAATATTATAGAAGATGTATGTGATGTTGTTTTAAAGGTTTATGAGTATGAAAAATATATTGTTAGTATTTATGATGCAGTTAGTTTAAAAAAAGACATAAAAAAAGTAGATTTCTTTAATCTACATTAATTACTTCTGTTACCTCTGGTATTTCTGTTGTAATCATTTCTTCAATACCTTCTTTTAATGTTATATCAATCATTGAGCATCCAGCACAGGCACCTGTTAATTTTACATATACTTTATGGTCTTCATATTTTATGAATTGTATATCTCCACCATCGCCTATTAGATAAGGACGCATTTTATCAATTATAGATATTATTTTTAATACTGTTTCTTCATTTTTCATTAAAATCACCTGCTAAAATTATATCTTATTTTAAATATTTAGTAAACAAAAATAGAGTCTATTATGTTATAATAAGACTTAGGGAGAAAATTTATGATCAAATATAATATAGGAGATATAATATCAGGAAAGGTAACTGGTATAGAAAAGTATGGTATTTTTTTATCTTTAGCAGATGGTTCAAGTGGATTAATTCATATTTCTGAGATATCTGATCAATTTGTTAGAAACGTGTCTGACTATGTTGTTATGGGTGAGACAATAAAGGCAAGAGTAATTGGTTATGATGAAAATAATCATTATAAATTGAGTATTAAAAATTTTGAGTATAAAAAAAACTGTAGAAATTATAGAAAAATTGTTGAGACTGCTAGTGGTTTTTCAACTCTTGGACATATGTTAAAAATATGGATAGAAGAAAAAAATAAAAAAAATTAAAAAAAATTGATAATTTTGTTGACAAATTAGTTATTAGTTGGTAATATTAATGATGTCAACTGGTTACGGGCGATTAGCTCAGTTGGTTAGAGCACCTGCCTTACAAGCAGGGGGTCACAGGTTCGAGTCCTGTATCGCCCACCATTATGCCGAAATAGCTCAATTGGTAGAGCAACTGACTTGTAATCAGTAGGTTCCGGGTTCAAGTCCTGGTTTCGGCACCATTTTTTTGGAGAGGTAGCGAAGTGGCTAAACGCGACAGACTGTAAATCTGTTCTCATCGAGTTCGATGGTTCGAATCCATCTCTCTCCACCACTTTTGAGTTTGCCTCGTAGCCAAGTGGTAAGGCATCAGACTTTGACTCTGACATGCGTTAGTTCGAATCTAACCGAGGCAGCCATTTTTATTTATATGATCTGTTAGCTCAGTTGGTAGAGCATTTGACTTTTAATCAAAGGGTCATGAGTTCGAATCTCATACAGGTCACCATGTGCCTGAGTGGCGGAATTGGTAGACGCACAGGACTTAAAATCCTGCGAGAATCAACCCTCGTGCCGGTTCAAGTCCGGCCTTAGGCACCATTTAAAATTTAACTCAATAGTTTCTATTGAGTTTATGGAGGAATACCCAAGTCTGGTTGAAGGGACCGGTCTTGAAAACCGGAAGGTCGTGCAAGCGGCGCTAGGGTTCGAATCCCTATTCCTCCGCCATTTATATCGCGGGATGGAGCAGTTAGGTAGCTCGTTGGGCTCATAACCCGAAGGTCAGAGGTTCGAATCCTCTTCCCGCAACCAATTTAATATTATGGTTCCTTGGTGCAGCTGGTTAACACGTCTGCCTGTCACGCAGAAGATCGCGGGTTCGAGTCCCGTAGGAACCGCCATTTGGCTTCATAGCTCAGTCGGTAGAGCAAGGGACTGAAAATCCCTGTGTCGCTGGTTCGATTCCCGCTGGAGCCACCATTTTTATAAATAATGTTAAGACAACTAATGTGCTGTAGCTAAACAACATGTCTTGCGCTCGTAGCTCAGTTGGATAGAGTGTTTGGCTACGAACCAAAAGGTCAGGGGTTCGAATCCCTTCGGGCGCACCAGTTATCGGGAAGTGGCTCAACTTGGTAGAGCACTTGGTTTGGGACCAAGGGGTTGCAGGTTCAAATCCTGTCTTCCCGACCATTAAGAATTAAACGTTGATTTTTCAACGTTTTTTTTTAAGGACAATTTTAGGACAATTATTACTGCAATCACTTTGTTCTTCAAACTTATATGTACTAATAATTTGATATTATTTATAAGGTGTGCCCTTATTATTTCTCACATATTTTGTGAACATTTTATCTATATTTTCTTCTTTAATTTCAAAACTTGTTCCATGGTCATATATTTGACCTTTTTTTGTTCCTTCTCTATATACTCCTATTTTTAATTTTATTCTAATTATTCCTTGCTTAAGAAGTTCAATAAACTTATAGTCTTTCTTTAACTTATAAAAATCATAATTATAGTACTTATAATAATCTATATTATTTCTTGTATATTTTATCGCATTTACAAGTACTAAATAACTTAATTTTTGATAAAGTCTTTTTTGTATGTCTGATATTTTCCAGTATGCTATTTCTTCTTTTAGAATTCCATTTTTATAAAATATGGATATGTATATTCTTTCTTCTTTTATATTTAGTTGAAAGTAATAATTATTTCCTATTAAATTTTTTTTATTTGAATATATTTCACCTCTTAAAATTTTACAATTATTTAATACTTTATCGGGATATCCATAATTTTTAACTAATCTATTTATTTCTATTTCATTTAAATCATTTTGTGGTGTAATACTAAATAGTGTTATATATGATATACTCCCATATTTTTTTGTCTTTATTTCAAAATGTTTATAGTCTGGTAGTGGATTACTATCTTCTTTTTTACCAAGTAAGGTTTCTAAAGTTTTTCCTATTCCACCTGAGCCTTTCCCAAGAGTTTGATGCCATCCTTTCTTTTTTATTGCATATAACTTCTTATTTAATTCAGCAATTTCTTCTTTAATCTTATTTTCGATATTAGATGTTTCAATTTTTTCATTCATTTATATCACCCTCATTATATTATTAGAATAGTGGAAACAAAATTTTATTAAATTTAAAAAAATTGTAATTATGGTACATTATTAGTTTATTTTTTTCATATGATTTTTTAGGTGATTATTTTGCTTAAAAAATTATTTTTTATTTTTTTTATGTTTTTTTTCATAGATATTAATGTTTTTGCGTCAAGTAAGGCAAATGTTGTGATGGATGTGGACAGTGGAAGGATACTTTATCAAAGTAATGCGAATAAGTCACATTTAATCGCTTCTACTACAAAAATTATGACGTCTTTGATTGTTCTTGAAAACAGTGATTTAGATAAAAATGTGGTAGTGGGGGATGAAGTGTTAAAAATGTATGGCACTAATATTTATATTGAGATTGGTGAAAGGCTTAGCATTAGGGATTTATTATATGGACTTATGCTTAGAAGTGGGAATGATGCGGCTATTACTTTAGCTGTTAATGTAAGCGGTAGTGAAAAAAATTTTGTTAATCTTATGAATAGGAAGGCTTTAGAGATTGGTATGAAAAATACTAATTTTTCTAATCCTCATGGATTAGATGAAGATACTAAAAATTATTCTACGGCGAGTGATATGGCAAGGCTTGCGAGATATGCATACAAAAATCCTGATTTTAGAAAAATTATAAAGACGAAGAAATATAACTGTAAATCTTCTCTAAAAAGTTATGTCTGGTATAATCGTGTATCTATTCTTAAAGATTATAAGTATTCTTTAGGAGGTAAAAATGGTTATACACCTAGTGCTGGAAAATGTCTTGTATCTTTTGCTAAAAAGGATAATATGACACTTCTTGCGGTAACTTTAAATGATGGGGATATTTATAATACTCAGAAGATACTTTTTAATGATTACTTTAATAAATATAAATTATATAAAATACTTGATAAAAATAACTTTTTTTATGATGATTCTTTAATTGACAGAAAACTTTATATAAAAAATTCATTTTCTTATCCTTTAACAAGTGATGAGGTTGATAAAGTTTATACAACTATAAAAATAGGTAATAATAGTAGGGAAGGTGTTGTTGGAAGAGTTATTGTTAGATTAGATAATGATGTTATTGGTAGTGTTAATTTATATGAAAGAGAAAATAAAAAGAAAGATATTTCTATCTTTCAAAGAGTATTAAAATTTTTTAAGAATTAGATAATCTAAAGAAGTTAATTGATGGCCTGCAGAATAATCTTATGTTACTTTGATTGGTTGTTCCTAAACCGCTTGATATAAATAATTTTGAATCTTTTACTTTATAATAATCTTGATCATATTTTTTTGCACCCTCTACTTTGAATAGTGAATAATTAATAAATGGTATTCGTATATTTCCATTATTGGAGTGTCCGGCTAAGAATAGGTCGGTATTATATCTTTCAACTATATCATCTACGGTGTCTGGTTCATGGAGTAGGGCTATTGTATAAATATTTGAATTATAAACTTCTTGTTTGAAATAGTCATATGCTTTATCAATATTTTGTTTTTTCTTATCACTCGATAATCCAATTAATAGTATGGGGTTATTATCATTTTGATAAATTAAATCATAACTGTTTTTTAATATATTGAAATTACATTGATTTAAAATTATTTTAAATTGTTCATTATCTTCATCTCCAAGAATTGCATATTTTCCAAGAGATGCATTAAGTTTTTGTAATTCTTTTATTACTTTTTCTTGTTCTTTAGATGATAATTTGTAGTCTTTATCTATTAAGTCTCCTGTAAAGACGATTATATCTGGTTTTCTTTCATTTACCTTTTTTACTATATCTTTTAGGTTGCTTTCAAACATTGTTGTGCCATAATGTAGGTCACTTATTTGAATTATTTTTGTACCATTAAATGATTCTGGTATTTTTTTATTGGTAATTCTATATTCGCGTACTTTTATTTTTACTGATGAGATATAAGTTGTATATGAGAAAAATATTGTTCCTAATATAAGGATTATTAATAATATTTTAGTTATTTTTTTTACTATTTTTTTTATTTGTTCTTTATTTTGCTCTTTAAATATTGCTTGTTGCTTTTTTTCGTTTAATTCTTCTCTTGTCATATTATCCACCTTTACTATATTTATTATTTTAACATATTTTATTATTTATTTCTTGAAATTTAAGTAAAATGTGATGTATGTTTTGTAAATACAATATTTAATATGATACAATATGTTTGGTGATAAAATGAAATATGATGTAATTATAGTAGGAGCAGGACCTGCTGGTTTGTTTAGTGCTTATGAGCTAATTTCGAATAATAAGAAGTTAAAGATTGTGTTACTTGATAAGGGGAGTAGTGTAGAACATAGAGTTTGCCCTATGAATAAAAAAAGTATTCCTTGTAAGAATTGTAATCCTTGTGCTATTCTTGCAGGTTATGGTGGTGCTGGAACTTTTTCTGATGGAAAACTTAATTTTATACCTCGTTTAGGTAAGAGTGATTTAACTAAGTATATGAGTGAAAGCGAAGCTTATAAATTAATTGATGAAACTGAGAATATTTTTAATAAGTTTAAAATGGATGCAGAAGTTTATCCTAGTAATATGGATGAGGCTAATGAGATAAAGAAGAAGGTTGCTATTGCTGGGTCTAAACTTTTACTGATTAAACAGAAACATTTGGGTAGTGATCATTTACCTGAATATATACAAGGTATTTGCGATTATTTGGAGAAAAATGGTGTTACTTTAATTGAGAGGGCTGATGTTTGTGATATAAAGACTGAAAGTAAGAACAAGCATTTTGTTACTTATAAGAATGGTAATAAAATGAGTACAATTGAGGGTAAGAATGTTATTGTTGCTCCTGGAAGGACTGGTGCTAAGTGGATTCAAGAACTTGCTGATAATTATAATATACCTTATCTTTCTCAAAGTATTGAGATTGGTGTTAGAGTTGAAGTTAGAAAAGATATTATGGAAGATATAACTAATGTTATTTATGATCCTACTATATTTATTAAAACGGATACTTATGGTGATGAGATTAGAACTTTTTGTACTAATCCTGGAGGTTTTGTTGCTAAGGAAAATTACTATGGTTATATTTGTGTAAATGGACATGCTTTGAAGGATATAAAGAGTAATAATACTAATTTTGCTTTTATTTCTAAGGTTAGTTTAACTGAACCTGTTACAAATACTAGACTTTATGGTGAGAGTATTGCAAGAATTGCAAATGTTCTTGGTGATGGTAAACCAATTATTCAGTCTTTAAAAGATTTGAAGAGTGGAAGAAGAAGTGATTGGCGTCGTATAAATAAAGGCTTTATAGAACCTACTTTAAAAGATTGTGTTGCTGGTGATTTAGCTCTTGTTATGCCTCATAGAATTATTACTAATATATTAGAGGGACTTGAAAAATTAGATAAAATTATACCTGGTGTAAATAATGATGATACTTTATTATATGGACCTGAAATTAAATTTTTTAGTAATGAGATAGAGACAGATGATAAATTTAAGTTAGATAATGCAGATGTTTATTTTGTTGGAGATGGAGCTGGTAAAGCTGGAAATATAGTTACTGCTGCGGCTACTGGGTTAGTTGCTGCTCGTGATATATTAGAAAGGATAAATAATGAAAAAAAATAAAATATTAATTGTAGTTGGAATTATTTTACTAATTTTAATTATTTTATTAGCTTGTTTAATTCCACAAAAAAGTGATGAAAAAAAGGTTTATAAAGAAAATTTGTTAAATATTAATTATGATGTGACAGGTAATGAAACAACTCTTTCTTCATATGATACTAAAAATCCTGTAGTTGCTATGTATATTGAAAATTATGGGTCTGTTGTTATGGAGTTATATCCTGATATTGCACCTAATACTGTTAATAATTTTATATCTTTAGTAAAAAGTGGTTTTTATGATAATAATACATTTCATAGGTTAGTACCTGGATTTGTGTTACAAGGAGGAGATCCAGATGGTACTGGAACTGGAGGACCTGGGTATTCTATTAAGGGAGAATTTAGTAACAATGGATTTACTAATAATTTAAAACATACTAAGGGTGTTCTTTCTATGGCGAGAAGTAGTGATAATGATAGTGCAGGAAGTCAATTCTTTATTATGCTTGGTACTAGTACTTATTTAGATGGAGATTATGCAGCTTTTGGAAAAGTTATAGATGGAATGGATAATATTGAAAAAATAGAAAGTTCTGAAGTGGTAACTAGTGAGGCTACTGGTAAGTTGAAGAATAATTTAATAATTAAAAAGGCTATTATTGATTTAAAAGGAAAAGAATATAGTGATGTAGAAAAGATTCAGTAATTTGTTGTTTTAGTTTTATAATTAAATATGTTTATATAGTTATATTATATTTTTGTGAATAAAAAACAAGAAAGTATTTATTTTCTTGTTTTAAATTTATTTAATTTCTAATTTTTCGTCTGGTATTAGTGGTATTTTTATTGTTTTTTGGTTTTTTGTTTCCATTTTTGTGTATTTAATGTTACATGTATCAAATATTTTCTTTGATACTATGTTTCCAGGAGTTCCATCATATTTATCTGATAAATAAATAACTTCTTTAATTCCTGCTTGTACTATGTCTTTTGCACATTCGTTACAGGGAAATAGGTCTACATATATTCTTGCTCCTCTAAGGTCTTTTCTACTTCCTAGATAGTTATTAATTGCATTTGATTCAGCATGGCATACATACATGTATTTTGTATTTATATCGTCTCCTTCGCGATTCCAAGGAAATATGTCATCGTTAAAGTTATTTGGGGCTCCATTATATCCAATTGATAATATTCTATTGTCATCACTTACGATGCAGGCTCCTACTTGAGTATTTGGGTCTTTACTTCTGCCAGCTGCAAGTTTTGCAATTCCCATAAAAAACTCATCCCAATTTAAATAATCTTTTCTTTTATTACCAATAATTGGTTTATCCTGTTCCATTGTTTATGTCCTCCTTTTTTATTTATTTTAACATTATTGTTTGGACAAATAAAGATTAAGTCTTAATAAAGTATTTAGTATTAATCGGGCAATTTAATTAAATCTATTTTACTTATTGACAACTTATAAAAAACGAGTTATATTAATTGCAATAAGTGTGATGACGGGTGTGGAAAGCCCAGAGCAGTATAGACAAGAGCTGATTCTTCTAGAATAAGTAAGGTGGAACCGCGGATATTAATTCGTCCTTACATTATTCTAGGAGTTTTTTTTATTTTAGAAGGTGATAGTATGAAATTATTTATAGGATGTTCTTCGCATTCAGAGATAGATAAAAAGTATATTGAAGATGCTGATTTTATAAGTAAGAAATTAGCTAGTTATGGTTATGATTTAATTATAGGTGGTATTTCAAATGAAGGTATGTTTGGAAAAATACTAAATAACTTTAATGCTGCTCATCGAAATATAAAAATTTATACATTAAAATTATATAATGAAGATATGAGTTTATTTAATGTAGATTGCACTTATGTAGAAAATACTTTTGAAAGAGGAGCTAGAATTTATAATGAAGCTTCTAAAGTACTTATTCTTCCTGGTGGTACCGGGAGTTTGGCTGAGTTGTTCAGCATGTTGGAGGATAATCGTACAATTAAAGTACAAAAGAGATAATTATCTATAATCAAGATGGATATTATTATGATTTGATTAAGTTTATTACAAAACTTATTAGAGAAAAGTTTAATGATTATTCTATTTTGAATTATATAAAAATATTTAATGAGAAAGAAGATTTAATAAAATATTTGGAGGTTTAGTATATGGCAGAATTAACAATGGAAAAATTAGTAAATTATTGTAAACAATATGGATTTATATTCCAAGGAAGTGAAATATATGGAGGTCTTGCTAATACATGGGATTATGGTCCATTGGGTTCAAGACTAAAAAATAGTATTAAGGATTCTTGGAGAAAAAGATTTATTCAAGAAAGACCTAATGCATATGAAGTAGATGCAGCAATTTTAATGCATCCAAGAGTTTGGGAAGCAAGTGGTCATGTTGGAAGCTTCTCTGATCCACTAATTGATTGTAAGAGTTGTAAAACAAGACATAGAGCAGATAATTTAATAGATGATTTTGATGAGAATGCTCATGCTGATGGAATGAGTCAAGAAGAAATGATGGACTATATTAGAGAACATAAAGTTCCATGTCCAAAGTGTGGTAAGAGTGATTATACTGATATTAGACAATTTAATTTAATGTTTGAAACTCATAGAGGAGTTACTGAAGATGGTAAAAATAAAGTTTATTTACGACCAGAAAATGCACAAGGTGAGTATGTTAACTTTTTAAATGTACAAAGAACTATGCGTGCTAAGTTACCATTTAGTATAGGACAAATTGGTAAAGCATTTAGAAATGAAATTACACCTGGAAACTTTACTTTTAGAACAATTGAATTTGAACAAATGGAATATCAAACTTTCTGTCGTGAGGGAACGGATAGTGAAATTTATGCATACTTTAAGGATTATGCTAAAAAATATTTTATGGATTTAGGAATTAGTGAAGATAAATTAAGATTCCATGATCATGAAAAATTAGCTCATTATGCTAAAGAAGCATGTGATATTGAATATAAGTTCTCATTTGGATGGGGAGAAATTAATGGTACTCATAATAGAACTGATTATGATTTGGGAAGACATCAAGAGTATTCTGGTAATTCTCAAGAATATTTAGACCCAGAAACTAATGAAAAGTTTATTCCTTATATAATAGAATCTACTGTTGGATGTGACAGATTAACTCTTGCAATTTTAGATAATAGTTATACTGAAGAAGAACTTGATAATGGAGATACTCGTGAAGTTATGAAGTTTATTCCATATCTTGCTCCTTATAAAGTATGTGTACTACCTCTTGCTAAGAAATATCACAGTGAAAAAGCAGCTGAAATTTATAATATGTTAAGTAAAAACTTTATGACTAGTTATGATGAATCTGGTAGTATTGGTAAGAGATATAGAAGAGCAGATGCTTGTGGTACACCATGGTGTTTAACAGTTGATGATGAAACTATTAATAATGGTACAGTTACTTTAAGAGATAGAGATACTATGGAACAAATTACTTTAAAACTAGATGAAGTAGTTGACTATGTAAATGAAAGAATTAAATTTTAATAAAAATTAGGAAAGTTGTTGATTTTCCTTTTTTCTTTTTTTATACTATTTTTGGTGATTTTATGGCAGTAATTGGAATACCACTTAGATATAATAGGTTAGAAGATGGAAGATGTATTTTATATTTAAGTGAAAGATTAAGAAGAACTATTCAAAAAGCAGGCGGGTTTGTTTTACCTATAGTTCAAGTACAAGATTATGATTATATGGATACTAGATATAATGAATTTTCTCCGTTAACGGATTTAGAAAAAGAAAATATAGAAAAGTATTTAGATATGGTGGATGGAGTAATATTTCCTGGTGGATTTAAGGTTACTCCATTTGATAAATATTTACTTGAAAGATGTATTGAAAAGGATAAGAAGGTTCTTGGAATATGTTTAGGTATGCAACTTATGAGTTGTTATAAGGAAGATTTTAAGGTTTATAAAAATGATACAGATATAAATCATTGTCAGGAAGATGATAGGGGTTTTACTCATAAAGTTAAAATTTTGAAGAATTCTAAACTATATAATATTTTGGGTAAAGAGGAAGTACTTGTTAATAGTTTTCATAATTATCATGTAAGTATTGATAATGATTATAGTGTTGTTGCTACTAGTAGTGATGGTTTTATTGAGGGGATTGAACTTTCTTCTGCAACTTTTAATATTGGTATTCAGTGGCATCCTGAGATTAGTTATGATTTCGATGAGGATTCTCGTAAGATAATTGATTATTTTATTAATATATGTAGTTAATAATTAAAAAAAGTTTATAAATAATGTATTTTATAAAGTTTTATTTTAAATTGTTATGTAATTTTGTAATAATTTTATAAAAAATGTTGACAAATAAGTTCTAGATACATATAATATTACTAGTCGAGAAAAAAAGGAAAGAGATTTATATCCACCTGATCTGCGAATAGCGATAGGTTAAAAGCCAATATACAGTTAATAATAATATTATGTGTGTATTTAGCGGATATAAGTTTTATATCTGCTTTTCTTATGTTATGGAGGTGTTAGGTATCGCAAAGAATAATGATAACATGTTGATTAATGATCAAATCAAAGCTCGTGAAGTTCTTGTTATTGGTCCAAATGGAGAACAAGTTGGTGTTAAACCTATTCAGGATGCTCGTACTTTAGCTAGTTATGCTGCACTTGATTTAGTTTTAATTAGTCCAAATGCTAATCCACCTGTTTGTAAAGTAATGGATTATAATAAGTTCCGTTATGAGAAACAGAAGAAAGCCAAAGAGGCTATAAAAAAACAAAAGGCTAATATGTCTGAACTTAAGGAGTATCGTTTATCACCTGTTATTGATGTTGGAGATTTTGAAACTAAACTTAGAAATGCAACTAAGTATTTAGAAAAAGGGGATAGAATTAAACTTACTATAAGATTTAAGGGACGTCAGATGGCGCATACTGAATTAGGTAAGGAAGTTCTTGAGCGTTTTGCCGACAGAGTTAAGGATTATGCAGATATAGATCAAAAACCTAAGTTAGATGGTAGAACAATGACTATGTTATTAGTACCAAGGAAAGACAAATAATTAATAGGAGGAAAAAATTATGCCAAAAATTAAAACACATAAAGGAACTGCTAAAGTAGTTAAAAAACGTAAGAATGATATCGTAATTGGAAAACCAGGAAGTAGACATAATACTGGTAGTAAAAGTACAAGCTTTAATAGAGGTTGTAGAAAGGGATCTAGTCTTAGTAAGGCAGATCAAAGTAGATTAAAGAATATTATCTAATCTATATATTAAGAAGGAGGAAGAAACATGGCAAGAGTTAAAAATGGAGCAGTTACTAAGGCTCGTCACAAAAAAGTATTAAAACAAGCTAAAGGTTACTTTGGAAGTAAACATAGATTATATAAAACAGCTAAAGAACAATTAATGCATTCAGGTCAATATGCATTTAGAGACAGAAAACAAAAGAAGAGAGAATTTAGAAAGTTATGGATTACAAGAATCAATGCTGCTTGTAGACAAAATGATATTTCTTATTCAAGATTTATTGAAGGATTAACAAAAGCTGGTGTTGAAGTTAACCGTAAGATGTTATCTGAAATAGCTATTAATGATCCAAAAGCATTTACTGATTTAGTTAAAGTTGCTAAAGATGGAAAAGCTGGTAAGATTAAACCTGCTACTGAAGTTAGTGGAACAGAAGTAACTGTTGGAGCTACAAAGACAACAAAAAAAGAGACTAAAAAAGAAGTAAAGAAAGAAACTACTAGTAAAGATGTTGATTATTCATCTATGAAAGTTGCTGAATTAAAAGAAATCGCAGCTGAAAAGAATATTGATGTTACTGGTATGAAAAAAGCTGATATAGTAGAAGCTTTAACAAAATAATCATATTAGTGAATTTATTTATCTAGTGCCATTTTGGTGATAAATTTTAGAAACTAATAGAAGAAAAAAAACGAAGGAGAATTAATTATGACTGTTGTATCAATGAATTATTTATTAGAAGCTGGTGTTCAATTTGGACATCAAAAAAGAAGATGGAATCCAAAAATGAAGGAATACATCTTTACTACAAGAGATGATATTTATATTATCGATTTACAAAAAACTGTAAAGAAATTAGAAGAAGCTTATGAAGCTATGAAAGAAATCGCAGCTAATGGTGGAAAAGTTTTATATGTTGGAACTAAGAAACAAGCTCAAGAAGCTGCTGAAGAATGTGCTACTAGAACTGGTATGTACTTTGTAAATGAAAGATGGTTAGGTGGAACTTTAACTAACTTTAAGACAATCCGTTCAAGAATTAGAAGAATGGAAGAAATTGAAAAAATGGAAACAGATGGTACTTTTGAAGCATTACCTAAAAAAGAAGTTATCCAAATTAAAAAAGAATATGAAAAATTAAATAAAAACTTAAGAGGAATTCGTGAAATGAAAAAATTACCTCAAGCTATGGTAATTGTTGATCCTCGTAAAGAAGATATTGCTATTAAAGAAGCTAGAATTTTAGGAATCCCTGTATTTGGTATCGTAGATACTAACTGTGATCCAGATATGGTTGATTATGTAATTCCTGGTAATGATGATGCTGTTCGTTCAGTTAAATTATTAATTGGAGTTCTTACTAATGCAGTAGCAGAAGCTAATGGTAATGAAGTTGTTGATTTTGTTTCAGAAGATGACAAAGCAAGAGCTGAAAAGAAGGCTCAAAAAAGAGAAAATGCTAGAAAAGAAGAAGCAACTAAATCACAAGAAGTAAAAAATGAAGAAAAAGTTGAAACTAAAGTAGAAGAAAGTGAAGATTTAGCTACATTAACTTTATCTGCTTTAAAAGATAAAGCAAAAGAAGCTGGAGTAAAAGGTTATTCTACAATGAAAAAACAAGAATTAGTTGAAGCTTTAACTAAATAGTCGTTTTACTTATAAAGAGTGTTGCTTAACACTCTTTTATTTATATATTTTTCTTGGGAATTTTAGAAAAATATTATATAATATGTTTAGTTAGTTTTTTAAGGAGGAAAAAATATGTACACAGTAAGTGATGTAAAAGAATTAAGAGAAAAAACTGGTGCTGGAATGATGGATTGTAAAAAAGCACTAGAAGCATGTGAAGGTAGCATGGACAAAGCCGTTGATTGGTTAAGAGAAAAGGGAATTGCTAAAGCTGCTAAGAAAGAAAGCAGAATTGCTGCAGAAGGATTATGTAAGATTAAAGTTGATGGAAATACAGCTGTTATTGTTGAAGTTAACTCTGAAACTGATTTCGTTGCAAAGAATGAAGAATTTACTAATTTTGTAGATTATTTATTAGATGAAATCTTAAAAAATGATGTTAAAACAAATGAAGATGTTTTAGCTATTAAAGATGGAGAAGAAACAGTAAGTGATAAGTTAGTTGCTTTAACTGCAAAAATTGGAGAAAAGTTAAGCTTTAGACGTTTTGAAAAGGTTACTAAAGCTGATGACGAAACTTTTGGTACTTATATTCATTTAGGTGGAAAGATTGGTACTATCGTTGTTGTAAAAGGTGCTAATGAAGAAGTTGCAAAAGATGTTGCAATGCAAGCTGCAGCAATGAGCCCAGTTGCTTTAAAAAGAGATGGAGTACCAGCTGAAATGGTAGAACATGAAAAAGGTGTTATTACTGAACAAGTTAAAAATGAAGCTGCTGGTAAACCAGAAGATATCATTGCTAGAATGGTAAATGGAAAATTAGAAAAATTCTATAAAGAAATCGTTTTAGAAGAACAAGCATTCATTAAAGAAAACAAATTATCTGTATCTAAATATGTAAGTGATAATGGTGGAGAAATTATGTCTATGGTTAGATTTGCTGTTGGTGAAGGAATTGAAAAGAGACAAGAAAACTTTGCTGAAGAAGTAATGAGCCAAATTAATGATGCTGCTAAGTAGTAAATTGTGTAAAGCCAATAATTAGTTGGCTTTTTTTGTTGTGTTTTTCTTAAAATTTAATAAAATTAATATAGAGGATGGTATATGAAAATAAATTTAAAAAAACAAGTTGAAGATGATGATCATGTAATATTTATAGATAAGTTAGATATTCCTAGGGATGGTGAGTGTAAAGGTAAAGAAAAAGATGTTAGTAATACTTGATATTTTTTTGATTTCTGTTATAATATGCGAGTAATAAGGGGATGTTAGTATGGCTAAAAAAAGTTCTACTAATGCAGTAGATAAAATTAATGAACAAATTAAAGATTTAGAAAAGAGTAAAAAGAAAATAGATAAAGACGATGATGTTACACCTGTTTTTGATAGGAAAAAGCTTAATGATGAAATAAAGAAAAAGTCATCTAATTCTAAAGATAAAAATTCTTATAAAAAAAGTAATAAAACTAATAAAAAGATTAGAGATAATGTTATTGTAAATGATAAGAAATATAAAAATATTAATAAAGATAATGATAATGATAAGACGATAATTAGAGATAAAATTATTACTGTTGATTCAAAAAAGAAAAATATTGATAAGTTAAAGAGTGAAAATAAGAATAATAGTAAATTAAAAAAAGAAGAAGGTTTAACTGAGGAAGAAACTCTTAAATTGAAAAATTTAGAAGAAGAGATGAGAGATTTATATTCTAGTGAAGAGTTTTCTAAAACTAAAAAGCTTAATACTATTTCTTCTAATAAAAACAGTTTAAAAAATATTGAGTCTAGAATTGATGAAAAGCTGGATGATGTTAGTTTGGGGTTATTAAATAAGACTTTGTATATTTTACTTGTTATATTTTGTACTTTATTTTTAATGTTTGTTTTATTTATTGCTTTTATAAGTACTTTTTAGTGCTTTTTTCTTTATTTTATTTGGTTAATATAATATAATATTTGTAAGGAGAGATGAATTAATGGATAGTGATACTATAATATTAGATATAACTGAAAAGATGGATAAGGCTATTGAAAATTTGGAAAAAAGATTTACTACAGTTAGAGCTGGTAGAGCAAATCCTTCAAGTTTAGATGGTGTTAGTGCTGAGTATTATGGAGTTTTAACACCTCTTAAACAATTAGCAACTATTTCAGTACCTGAGGCTAGACAATTATTAATAAAGCCTTTTGATAAACATTCTTTAGGAGCTATTGAAAAAGCAATTTTAGCGTCAAATTTAGGATATAATCCAAGTAATGATGGAGAAACTATTAGAATAATTATTCCAGAACTTACTGAAGAAAGAAGAAAAGAACTTGTAAAACAAGTAAAAGCTATTTCAGAAGATGCTAAAGTTTCAATTAGAAATATTAGACGTGAAGGAATGGAAGATGTTAAGAAAGCTGAAATGCCTGAAGATGAAGAGAAGGGTATGGAAAAAGATATTCAAGATTTAGTTAATGAATATAACAAAAAAATAGAAGCAATTTTAAAGGAGAAGGAAGGAGAGTTACTTACTGTATAAGTAATTCTTTTTTAGAGTATTATGTTATTAGATGGGAAATTAGTTAGAAACAAATTATTAGAAAATTTAGAAAATGAATTTAAAAATATTAAAACAACACTTGTAGTTATTCAAGTTGGGGATGACTTTGCAAGTAATAAATATATTAAGCAGAAAGAAAAGATGGCTAATCAATTAGGTGTTCAATTCAAATTAGAAAAGTTTGATAAGGCTACAACAGAAGAAGTTAATTCTGTAATTAAAAAATATAATGAAGATAAATCAGTTTCTGGAATAATTGTACAATTACCACTTCCAGATAATATTGATTATGAAAGTATTAGAAATAATATATCTTTTGTTAAAGATATAGATGGAGTAAATGATATAAATAGAATTAAGTTAGTTGATGGTAAGAATGATTCTTTAGTTCCATGTACTGCTTTAGGTATTATGAAGATATTTGATTTTTATAATATAGATTTAGCAGGTAAAGATGTGGTTATTATTGGTAGAAGTATACATATTGGGAAAGCATTATATAATTTACTTATTAATAGAGATGCTACTGTTACTATGTGTCATTCTAAGACTAGAAATTTAAAAAAGTATACAAAACATGCAGATATTGTTATTACAAGTGTTGGTAAAGCTAATTTTATTACTCAGGATATGGTTAGAAATAATGTGTGTTTAGTTGATGTTGGATTTAATTATTATAATGGTCAAATATGCGGAGATGTATCTAAGGATTTAGTAAAATATAAATACTTAACACCAGTTCCTGGTGGTGTTGGACAAATGACGGTTTATTCTATTTTTGAAAACTTATATAAGGCATATAAATTGCAGAATAAATAAATATTTACAAAAAAATTAGTATTGTGTTATAATACGTTTATCGACTTTGATTAAGAAGTAGTAATATAATGATTATTTTTAGAGAGTCTGTGGTTGGTGAAAACAGATAGTATAGTTATATGAATTCGTCTTAGGAGTTCTTATTAATAGTAAGCGTAATTCTTGCGTTAAGAGATTTGAGTGTGTAGTAAATAACTATGAATTAAGGTGGTACCGCGAATAGTCGTCCTTAAATTTATAGTTATTTTTTTTGTTAGGGCGGTGAGTTATGAAAAAGAAAATTATATTCGACTTAGATGGAACATTAATGAATGCAGATTTTTCTTTAGAAGATAAATTCTTTAGAGATAAATTAGGTTGTGAAGATGCTGAAAAGTTTGTTTCTATGAAATGTGATTTGCTTTTAAAATATGAAAATTTATTTTTTAAATATGATATAAGTAAGTTTAGTGAGTTTTTAACTATAGAAAGTGGAGTAAAAATTAGTGAAAGCCTTGTTGAAGAATGGTTGAATATGGGTTCTACTTTAAATGATAAATTGGTTCCGGATATAGTTGATGTACTTGAGTATTTAAAAACTAAAGATTATGAATTGATTGTTTTATCTAATTGGTTTAAGTTTACTCAGATTAATAGATTGAAGAAAATGGGATTATATGATTATTTTGTTGAGGTATATGGTGGAGATGATTTTTTAAAGCCTAATCCTATTAGTTATTTGAGTATTTGTGATGATGTTAGTGAGTGTGTGATGATAGGAGATAATTATAATAATGATTTTTTAGGACCTAAGAATATAGGGATGGAAGCAATATTATATGATCCAGATGATAAGGTTTCAGAAAAGTGTAAGATAAAAAGAATGAATGAGTTAAAGGAGATGTTTTAAATGAAAATTGAAGAAGTTAAAGAGTTACTTTTAAATGATATGAAGAGTGTAACAGACTTAAATAGTTTAAATGATTTAAAGGTAAAATATCTTGGTAAAAAGGGTTTAGTTACTGAACTTAATCAAGAGATTAAAAATATTCCAAATGAGGAGAAGAAAGAGTTTGGACAAAGAGTAAATGAAGTTAGAAGTAGTTTTACTGAGTTTTATGAAGAAAAAAAGAATGAGTTTGAGACAGCTATTTTGAATGAAAAATTAAAGAGTGAGGCTATTGATATTAGTTTACCTAGTTATAATATTGTGACAGGTGCTCCTAATATTCTTGAAAAACTTATTGAAGATGTTGAAGAAGTATTTATGTCTATGGGATATGATGTTGTAGATGGACCTGAGATAGAGGAAGATAAATATAACTTTGAGATGTTAAATATTCCTAAGGGACATCCTGCAAGAGATGCTCAAGATACATTCTATTTAAAAGGAGAGGAGATTCTTCTTCGTAGTCAAACTTCTCCTGTTCAAGTAAGAACAATGTTAAAGGGTAATGGTGAAGTTCCTATCAGAATGATTTGTCCAGGTAAGACTTATAGAAGAGATGATGATGATGCGACTCATTCACATCAATTTATGCAAATAGAGGGATTACTTGTTGATAAAAATATTAGTTTAAGTGATTTAAAAGGTACTTTAGATATTATTTGTAAGAAGTTATTTGGTAATGATGTTGAGACTCGTTTCCATCCTAGTTATTATCAATTTACTGAACCTTCAGTAGAGGTTGATATTAGTTGTTTCAATTGTAAGGGACATGGATGTAATATTTGTAAAAATAATGGTTGGATTACTGTTTGTGGAGCTGGTGTTGTTCATCCTAATGTTCTTAGAATGAGTGGATATGATCCTAAAGTATGGAGTGGATTTGCTTTTGGTTTTGGAGCTGAGAGACTTGCTATGCTTAAATATAATATAAATGATTGTAGAGTTTTCTATAATACAGATTTAAGAGAAAGTAGAGTATTTGATAGAAAGGAGAGTGAATAAGATGATTAGTTTAGAATGGGTAAAAGATTATATTGATATTAGTGATCAGGATTTAGAAGAATTAGCTGTTAAAATTACACAATCTGGTATTAATGTTGAGAAAGTTATTACTAATCATATTGATAATCTTGTTGTTGGAGAAGTAGTTGATTGTGTTAATCATCCTGATAGTGATCATTTACATGTGTGTCAGGTTGCTGTTTCAGAAAATGATGTTTTACAAATTGTTTGTGGAGCACCTAATGTTCGTAAAGGATTAAAGGTTGTAGTTGCTCTTCCTGGAGCAGTACTTCCTGGAGATTTTGTAATAAAAAAGAGTAAGATTCGTGGAGTAGAGTCTAATGGTATGCTTTGTGCTTTATATGAGTTAGGACTTGAAGAGAAGACAGATGAAGCATATGCTCGTGGAATTGAAGAACTTGATAGTAGTGTAAAAGTTGGAGATGATCCTATTAAGGTTTTAGGACTTGATGATACTTTATATGAACTTGATATTCATAAACATAGAAATAATGATTGTTACTACCATATTGGATTTGCTTATGAAATTGGTGCTATTTTAAATAGAACTGTAAAGCTTCCTGAACTTTCTTTTAGTGAAGATAAAGATAGTGTGGAAAATCATTTTAGTTTAGATGTAGAAACAGATAAATGTCCTTTCTATTTGGCAAAAATGGTAAAGAATGTTAAGATTGGTGAGAGTCCGGAATTTATTAAGAAAAGACTTGCTGCTGCTGGTATGAGATCAATTAACAATGTAGTAGATATTTCTAATTATGTTATGCTTGAATTTGGTCAACCTCTTCATTTCTTTGATAAGAATAGTTTAGGTAATCATATTTTAGTAAGAGATGCGAAAGATAATGAGGAAGTAGTTACACTAGATGGAAATAAGCGAATTCTTTCTCATAATGATATAGTTATTACAGATGGGGAAAAGCCTGTTTGTATTGCTGGGGTTATGGGTGGAGCAAATACTGAAGTTGAAGATGATACAACTGATATTTTAATAGAAGCTGCTATTTTTGATTCAGTATCTATTCGCTATACTGCTGCTAATTTGGATCTTAGAAGTGAAGCGTCTATTAGATATGGAAAAGGTTTAAGTTATGAGTATACAGAGATGGCTTTAAAACGTGCATGTCATTTACTTGAGAAGTATGCAGGCGCTACAATTCTTTCTGGTTGTGTTAGACATGATGTTATTGATAAGACTCCAAATGTTGTAGAGTTTGTTCCTGATGATGTTAATAAGCTTCTTGGTATGAATATTAGTGTAGAGGATATGAAGGTTGAACTTGGTCGTTTAGGTTTTGATTATGAATTAAATGGAGATAAGTTTATTGTTACTATTCCAAGTAGAAGACTTGATATTGATCCTAATGTAAATGATATTGCTGAAGAAATAGTTAGACTTTATGGTTATCAAAATTTAGTATCAACTGTTCCAACTGTTCCTGTAAGACGTGGTGAATATGTAGGAGATGTTAAATATAGAAAATTAGTTTCTAAAAGACTTAGAGCACTTGGTCTTAATGAGACTAAGACTTATACTTTAGTTTCTCCTGATATGGCTAAGTTGTTTAAATATCGTAATGTTTCTAATGCAATTCTTCCAAATCCTATGAGTATGGATAAGAGTGTTGTAAGGACTACATTAATTCCTTCACTTTTAAATGTTTATCAATATAATAAAAAGCGTAAAGTTAAGGATATTAGTTTATATGAAATTGCGAAGACATATGATAGTGAATATAATGAGACTAGTTTAATTTGTGGACTATGTTCTGGTGACTATTTAAATAATGGTTGGACTAAACCTGTTAAGTATGATTTCTATATTGTAAAGGGAATTGTTGAGAATGTTTTAAATTATATGGGATTTAAAAACAGATATAGTTTTGAAGTATCAGATTGTTCTGATTTACATCCTGGAATTAGTGCTAATATTTTACTTGATAGAAAAGTAATTGGTATTATTGGTAGAGTTCATCCAAGTATTTTAAAAGATGAGGTTTATGTATTTGAAATGTCACTTAATGCTTTAATGAGTAATGTTAAGCCAATCAAATACAAGGAAGCTCCTAAGTATCCTGGTATTTCAAAAGATATGGCATTCATTGTTTCAAAAAATGTAACTGCAGGAGAGGTAATGGATACTATTAAAAAGGCTGGTAGTAGAATGCTTGATAGTGTTAGTGTGTTTGATGTTTATACTGGAGAAAATGTAGATGCTGATAAAAAGTCAATTGCCTTTACACTTAACTTCTTAAATCTTGAGAGAACACTTACTGAAGAAGAGGTAATGGAAGTATTTAACAAGATTATTAAAGAAGTTGAGAGTACTCATAACGCAATACTTAGAGATAAATAAGTTGAATAGAGAACTAATAAGGTTCTCTATTATTGTTTCTGTTCTTTTAATTTTATTAGTTTTTTGATATTATAAGTATGATAGGAGTGTATATTTATGAGTCGTGAGATTAAGAAGAGAGTTAAAGATAGTGAAATAGAGAAGGCTAGATATTCTAATATGAAGTTTTTTATAACTATTTTGATATTAGTTGTAATTATTTTGGGATTGGTTTTATTTTTATTATATGATTATAAGGTTATATTTCCACCTAAGAATGATAAGGTAATTACTAGTAATAGTAAGACTACTAGGCATGAGGATAAATATATTTCTTTGTCTATTGATAATTTTAGTGTGAAGGAATTATATTATAATGTTCATGATAATATTACTGTGGGTGGGGATAATTATATTTATAGTAATAAGAAGGCAAGTGTTGATGATATGTCTTCTGAATATAAGTTTAAGTTAGCTTATAATTTATATAAGAAGGATATTATAAAAGAAGAGCGTGATAGTAATGGTATTGATACTTATGTAAGTGAAGATAGTGTTAAATCTGGATATGAAAGATTATTTGGAGAAGGTAGTTATAAGAGACCTGAATCTATTAAAAATGGATGCGATGAATTAGTATTTGATGGAATAAGTAAGAAGTTTATTGGTATGAGTACTGATTGTAGTGTTTCTGATAATACTATTGATATATATGATAAGATATTAGAAGTTAAGAGAAATTCTAAGGAGTTATTAATCACTAGTGGAGTTGTATTTAGTTATGGAAATAATATTTGTAAGGATGTTGAATGTAATAAGATATTAACTGAAAATGATGGTGATTATACTAGAGTTAAGCATTTTAATGATTTTATTGAATCAAATAAAAAAAATATTGTTCAGTATACTTTTAAATATTTTTTAGGTGATGATGGATTTTACTATTATAGTGGATTTGAAAGGACTAATGATTAGTTCTTTTTTTTGATGTTTTCTTTATTTTATAGTAAAATGGAAGTGGTGGTAATATGCAACTTAGGTATAATGATAATAATTATGATATTGTTATTGAAAGAAAGAATAATAAGAGAACTTATATAAGAGTAAAAGATGATTTAAAGATACATGTTTCTACTAATTATTTTGAGACTAATTTTTCTATTAAAAAATTAATTAAAGATAATTATAGAGAGATATGTAAGATGATTGATAATGCGACTGTGAAGAAGGAGAATAATAGTGGTTTCTTTTATTTAGGTAAAAAGTATACTATTGTACATATTGAAGGTGATGACATTAGTTTTTCTAATGATATTGTTTATATTGGAAGAGATGTTGATATTGATAAGTGGTATAAGAGTAAAGCTAAAGATTTATTTTTAGAAAGACTTAATTATAATTATGATAATTTTAGTAGAAAGATACCTTATCCAAAACTTAGGATTCGTAAGATGACTAGTAGATGGGGTGTTTGTAATATTATGACACATATTATTACTTTAAATTTGAATTTAATTAAAAGAGATATAAAATATCTTGATTATGTAATTGTACATGAGTTATCTCATTTAGTTCACGGAGATCACTCTAGTAGATTTTGGAAGTTAGTTGGGGAAAATATGCCTGATTATAAAAAATATAGAGAAGAAATGAAGGAGTTTTAATGGTTATTACGAGTTTAGAAAATAAGAAAGTTAAAGATTTTGTGAAACTACAAAAGAAGAAATATAGAGATTCAACTAGGACTTTTATGGTTGAGGGGGAACATTTAGTAATAGAGGCTTTAAAAGCTAATGTACTTAAAGAGGTTATTGTGCTTGATGGTAAAAGTACTTCTGTTTCTGTTCCTTGTACTTATGTTACATATGAAGTTATGAAAAAGATTAGTAATATGGATAGTGTTCCTAATATTATTGGTGTGTGTACTAAGAGTGATAAAAATGATATAGTAGGTAATAAGATTTTATTACTTGATGATATACAAGATCCTGGCAATCTTGGAACTATAATTAGAAGTGCGGTTGCGTTTAATGTTAGTACTATAATATTATCTTCTCTTACAGTTGATTTATATAATTCAAAAGTCTTAAGGGCTACTCAAGGAATGCTTTTTCATATTAATATTATTAGAATGGATTCAATGGATGCGATAAATTTATTAAAGAGTAAAGGTTATATGATATATGGAACTTCTGTTGATAATGGAGTTGATGTTAGAAGTCTTACTAAAAATGAAAAAGAAAAAGTATGTTTAATAATGGGTAATGAAGGCAATGGTGTTAGTGCTGATATATTAAAAACGAGTGATAAAAATTTATATATAAAAATGAACGAAGAAGTTGAAAGTTTAAATGTAGGTGTTGCTTGTAGTATATTACTATATGAATTGGAGAGATAGTATGGATAAAATATATGTTGGGAAGATTGTAAATACTCATGGTATTAAAGGTGAAATTAGGATATTAAGTGATTTTCAATTTAAAGATAAGGTCTTTAAAAAAGATAATAAATTAATTATAGATAATTTAGAATATATTATTAGAAGTTATAGACATCATAAGATATTTGAAATGGTTACTTTAAATGAGTATAATAATATTAATGACGTTTTATTCTTAATTGGAAAGAAAGTTTATATTGATAAAGATGAATTAGAGCTTGATGATAATGAAATACTTGATAGTGATTTGATTAAGTTTAAAGTTATTGATTCTAAAGGAATAATTGGAAATGTAATTGATATATTTTATGCGAGTGGTTCTAATAAAATACTTAGAGTTATGTTTGATAGAGAAGTTTTAATTCCGTTTAATTCTCCTATGATAGAGAAGATTGATAAGAATGAAAAAGTTATTTATGTTAATTTAATTGAGGGAATGTGATTATATGAAGATTGATATTTTAACTCTTTTTCCTGATATGTTTAAAGGTGTTTTTAGTGAGTCTATTATTAAAAGAGCAATTGATTTAGAAAAAGTTGAAATTAATTTGATTAATTTTCGTGATTATACAAATGATTTACATAATAAAGTAGATGATACTCCATATGGTGGAGGAGCAGGAATGGTTTTAATGCCACAACCAATATTTGATTGTGTTAAAAGTATTAAGACAGATGATTCAGTGGTTATATTACTTACTCCGGATGGAGTTCCTTATAAGCAGAATATATCTTATAGTTTGAGTCGTAAGAAGCATATTATTTTAATATGTGGTCATTATGAGGGATTTGATGAGAGAATTCGTAGTATATGTGATATGGAAATAAGTATTGGGGATTATGTTCTTACCGGTGGAGAAATACCTTCTATGGTATTAGTTGATTCTATTGTTAGACTTATTCCAGGTGTTATTAGAGAAGAGAGTCATTTAGAAGATTCTTTTAATGATAATTATTTACTTGATTATCCTACTTATACAAAGCCTAGAGTATATGAGGGTATGGAAGTTCCAGAAGTATTATTATCGGGAAATCATGAAAAAATTAGATTATGGAGAGAGAATGAAGCTTTAAAAAGGACTAAGTTAAGAAGACCAGATTTATTAGAAAAGTAGTGGTGATATTATGTATAAAGTATATGATGATTATAAAAATAAGAATAGGATGTTAGATAAGACAGAACTTATGGATATAGAAGGTTTTTTAATGGGTTCTCGTAATAAAGTGTTTTCTATTTCTGGTTCTAATGTCATGAAAATTAAGATAGTTGACAAGAAGCTTGCAGGAAGTGTAGTTTTTGATAAAGTTATGAAAAAATATAAAAAACTTATTGATTATCTTACAAGTGTATTAATCGATGATTGTGATGATGGTACTGGGGATGGGTATCGTGAGGCATTAAATCAGATTGAAAGATTCAGATTAATTGTAAAGAACGAATATAGAGCTTTTCTTACAAGAAAAGAACTAGAAAAAATGTCAAAACAACTTGTAGTTTTACAAAAAGAATTAAATAATCGATTACTTGAAATACATAATAGTTATATTGAAATGATGAGTATGGAAAATGGAAGAGGAAGATAATTTTCTCTTTTTTTTGTAAAGTTTTTTGAATTATATTTTATCTGTTTATTATAAATGTTATAATGATTAAGATAAGAAAGATATTGAGGTAAGTAGTTATGAAGTCTAGTAAGAAAAATATATTAATCTTAGTCTTTTCAGTAGTTCTTGTATCTGTAATTGCTTTAGGTATTACAGTATTTGGAGTTAATACTGATTTGATTGAGGCATCTGTTTATAGGGAAAAGGTGTTCGAGGTACATTTAGATAATGTTTCAGCAATTACTACTGGTAATGCTACATATACATTGCCAAGAGTTGAGGATACTTCACTTAATGATTTTTATGTTCAAATTAGTACGAATACGGATAGTGTAGTTTATACATTTACTATTAAGAATAAGGGTGACTATGATGCAGTTCTTTCATCTATTAGTAAATTTAATCCTGATTGTAGTGGTAGTAGTATTACTGATAATAGAGATGTTTGTAATAATTTAGTTTATAAGTTAACTTATAATAATGGTTCTAAGGTAAAGAAAGGTGATATTTTAGATGCTGGTACTACAAGGACTATGAATATAACGATTAAGACTACTTCTAAAAATGTTATTACTAGCCCTGTACTTATTAAAGATTTAGATATTATGTTAAATTATAATAAAAAATAAATTTATTAAAAGATGTGTTGTTTATAGGTCAAATATGGTATACTTTGATTATAATAGGCGGTGAACTATATGGATGATAAGAATAAGAAGGTTAATAAATTTAAATTTGTTGATAGTTCTGATGATGTTTCATTAAGTGATAATCAATTTAATAAGAAAAATGAGGATTTGACAAAAGATAATGAAATCAACAATGATAATAATCATGTAAAATCTGAAAATAAAAGATATTTTAGTTATGAAAAAAGAGTAGCTATATTAGTTATTTTAACTATTATTTTATTTATAGGAGCATTTTATGCATTATATGTAGCATTTCATTTTAGTGGTGATGAGAAAGTTACTTATTATGAGAATAGTGATAGTCAATATACAGTATGTTTAAATAAGAATAGTTATTATAATCAAGAATGTTTACCTGCAGGAATGCAATATTTATCTCCTATTGTTAATAATATAGGTGTTGATTTTTCATATAATGTTAATTTTTCTGAGGATATAGATTATAAATTTAGTTATTATGTTGTTGCTAATTTAAGAATTTATGATAATAGTAATGAAGATAAAATTTTATATAATAATGATGATTTATTAGCTGAAAGACAAGTTTTATCTGGTAAAAGTAATAAGATTAATATTAATAGTTCTGTTAAGGTTCAATATGATAAGTATTTGGAATATTTTAATAAGTATAAAAAAGATTATTCTTTGAATGCTAAGGGTGTAATTAATGTTTTATTATATGTTGATGATTCTTATGATACAATGGTTGTTTCTTCTATTAATATTCCAATAGGTGAACAAACATTTTCTGTTGGTGTTAATGATATTAATGCGAATAAGCAAAGTGTTAGTTTAAATAGTAATAGTTGGAATAATTATAATGAGATAAGTGCGTTTTTAGGAGCATTTTTAAGTTTAATTTGTTTAATGTTTATTGTTAAATTAATTAAGTATGTTACTTATTCATTTGATAGAAAGAGTAAGTATGAAAGTTTAATTAATCATATACTTAAAGAATATGATGATTCTATTGTTAGTGTTAAGGATTATAGTATTGATACTAATAAAAAGTTAGTTAAGGTTTTAGGTTTTAAAGAGTTATTGGATGTAAGAACAAGTATAAATAAACCGATTATTTATTCTAAGGTTAATAATGTTAAGAGTGACTTTATTGTTGAAGATGATAGTATTATTTATAAATATACAATAAAGGATACTGATGATTTAGTAAAGAATAAGTAAGTAGGTGTTTATTATGAATGGTAGTAATTATAAAAATATGGTATTAATGATAATATTAGCGGTGTTACTTATTGGTACTTTTTCTTATACTATTATTGCTAATAAGAATAATTTACCAATAGTTATGGATTTACCATAAGGATTAAGTACTTTTTAGTGCTTTTTTCTTTACATTTTTTATAATGTTTGCTATAATTGAAGACGTCTAGTGAAGTGATCCGCTTTTCTTATGATTATGATCATTTTGGAAAATATATTTAGAGAGAGGAGACTTAATATGAACGTTATTGATAAGATTAATGCAAAATATGTTAAAAATGATGTTCCTGAATTCCGTGTTGGAGATACAGTAAGAGTTGACGTTAAGATTATTGAAGGTAAGAGAGAACGTATTCAAGCTTTCGAAGGTGTTGTAGTTGCTCGTCGTGGTGGAAGTGTTTCTGAAACATTTACAGTACGTAAGATGTCAAGTGGAGTTGGAGTTGAAAGAACTTTCCCAATTCATTCACCAAAAGTTGCTGGTATTACAGTAATTCGTAGAGGTAAAGTTAGACGTGCTAAACTTAACTTCCTTAAAGGAATGGTTGGTTCTTATCGTATTAAAGAAAGAGGACAAAAATAATAGAATAAGACTTCGGTCTTATTTTTTTATGTTATAATGTTTAGTAGGTGATTTATGTGAGTAAAAAGGAAAAACATATTAATGATAATGTAGGAGAAAAGAAAAGTACTTTAAGTACTATTAAAGAAATTTCTATATATATTTTAATTATAATAATTATTTTATTAATAAAGAAATTTATTGTTACACCTATTAAGGTTAATGGTCAGAGTATGATGAATACTCTACATGATGGTGATATTATGATTATGAATATTATTGATTATAAGATTAATGGCCTTAAGAGATTTGATATTGTTATTGTTGATGAAGGAAGTGAACTTTTAATAAAGAGAGTTATTGGTCTTCCTGGTGAGAGTGTTCAATATAAAGATAATAAGTTATTTATTAATGGAAAAAAGGTTATTGATAATTATGGAAAAGGTGATACTGATGACTTTTCTATTGTTCTAGATGATGATGAGTATTTTGTTCTTGGTGATAATAGAGAAAATTCTATGGACAGTAGAGCATTTGGAGCTTTTTCTAAGAATAAGATTCTTGGGAAAACTAGCTTAACTATATTTCCATTTAATAGATTTGGTAATAAGGAGTAGGTATGTTTTCAGAATTAAAGAAAGAGTATGATAGACTTCAACTTGAATATGGTTCGAGCGAGTTAGATTCTATTATTAATGGTGGATGTAGTAATAATCCAGATATTTGTTTTGTTTTTATGAATCCAACTGGTAGAAATGTTGCATCAGATAAGTCTTGGAAAGGTATTAAAGCTCCTTGGCTTGGAACTAAAAGTATTTGGGATTTATTTTATGAAGTTAATTTATTAGATGAAGATGTTTATTTCTCTATAAAGAGTAAGAAACCAAAAGACTGGACTGAGGAATTTGCATCTTATGTTTATAATAATATAGAAAGTCATAAAGTATTTATTACTAATTTAGGTAAGTGTACACAAGTTGATGCTCGTCCGTTACCTGATAGTGTATATATTAAGTATTTGGATTTGTTTTATAAAGAACTTGAACTGGTTAATCCTAAAATTGTAATACTTTTTGGTAATCAAGTGTCTTCTATTATATTAGGAGAAAAGATAAGTGTTTCTCAGTGTAGAAAAGTTGGTTTTGATAAAACTATTAATGGTAAAACGTATAAGTTTTATCCTGTCTATTATCCTGTTGGTAATGGTAGATTTAATATATCTAAGTCTATTGAAGATATAAAATGGATAATGGCAAATAATTTATAATAAAATGTTTTGGAGGTAATTTTTATGGATTTAAAGAGATGTAAGGGTGTTTTTATAGATATTGATGGTGGTGAACATGCTTTTGGTACGATGAAATATGCGCATGTTTCTGATCTTGATGATGATAATTATCATGATGATGCATTTAGAAAGGATATATTAAACACAGAATGGTTTAAAAGTTTGGGGTTTGATTATTCTGGAAATATAAATGCAGATATAGCAGGTCTTGCTGAAATTGGAATAATTACACTTATTAATGCTTGTAGTTTAAATCCTAATGGGACTCATTATAATTCTTATGTAATAGCAATTCCTGAAAATCTAAGTGATAATCAAAGAGATTTTTTAGAAGAAGAATATTCTTATATAAAAAGTGTTATTGATAGCGATCAAGCATACTTATTTGGTGAAGTAATTAATGATAGTGGTGAAAATAATACATTTTATTATTTAGATGAACTTTATGATCATTTTGATTTAAGAAGAAATAAAGGTACTAAGAAGTGATATAAATTATTTTTATATATATTTGACATAAAAATAAAAGTATGTTATAATTTAGTCATTGGAGATGATACTATGAAATATTTTATATTGAGACGAAGATACAGTTAATACATAGCTTGTGTTTTGTTTTTATGCAGATACAAGTGATTTTATATTGATTGTATCTGTATAGTTGATTTATAAAATATTTTGTAGCCTATGCAGATTTGCATAGGTTTTTCTTTTAATTCCTATGCAAGATGTATAGGATTTTTTTATGCTATACGGTAAGTATAGCTTTTTTTGAAGGGAGAGAGGTTTATGAATAAATTTAATGAAATACTAAAAGATAATAGTGAATGTAAGATATGGGAAAAATTAGATAATGGTTGTTATATTGGAACGCTAGGATATTCTGAGGCAAATATTTCAATATTACAAAATTTATTAATGTCATTTGCTGAACATTATGGTGAAGATATTGATTATGATGCAGCTAAGGAAGAATTAAAATTATATGAAGATTGTGGTAAGTTATTTATATATTTTGATGAAAATATGAAACCTGTATCAATGAATGGATGTATTTATAATATGAATAATGACACAGTTGATTTCATCTCCAATAATGGAAAAGAGCTTAATTCATTATATTTTTATGGATTATCTACTTTACCAGAATATCGTGGAAAGGGAGCATGTCATGTACTAGTTAATTATGCAATTCAATTTGCAAAAGAAAATGGATTTGATTTTGTATATGCTAGAACTGATTTAAAGGATTCTATGTCTGAGTATATTATGCAATGTGGTGGACTTGAAATTTGTAAAGTTGATGATAAAATTATTGCAGAATGGGTTGATGTAACTGATGATAAAGGAGATTATCGTCTTCATATGTATATGCCACTTAATGATAATGTTTCAATTGATGCTAAGGGAGATTTCTATTTAGCAGATTCTAACACAAGAGATGTTATTTCTAAAGATAAGACCATTAATAAGGTTATTACTAAATAATTATTAAGTATAAGAAATAGGAGGATATATGGAAGATATTAGGGATGTTTTATTAAAATTATTAGAATTTAAAACTATAGGAAGTAATACTAAAGAATTTGATAAGTTATTTAATTATGTAAAAGATATTTGTAATGATAAGTTATTTATTAAAGAGTACATTTTTAATAATAAGAAATGTATGGTTATATCTAATTATGATGGTTATTCTTTTGATGTTATTTTTTGTACACATATAGATGTTGTTGAAAGTGATAGTTATGAGATAGTTGAGGATAATGATAATTTATATGGTCGTGGTACTATTGATATGAAGGGAAGTGTTTCTGTTTGTTTAAATGTTATGAATAATTTGAATACTTCTAAAAAAGTAGCTTTATTTATAACTAGTGATGAGGAAATAGATGGGAATTGTGTTAAAGAATTATTAGAAAAATATACTGGATCTTTTGCAATTGTACCTGATGGTGGAAGTAACTTTGATTTGATTGTTGAAGAAAAAGGAGCATTACAATTAAAAGTTTTGGCTGAAGGTGTAAGTGCTCATGCTTCACAACCTTTTAATGGGGAGAATGCTATTGTTAAAGTACTGGATGTTTATAATGATTTAATTTCTAAATATCCTTTACCTAATAGTAGTAATGATTATGTAACAACAGTTAACTTATCTAAAATAGAAGGAGGAAATGCTACTAATTGTGTACCGGATTTTGCAGTTTGCTATTTTGATATTCGTCGTGTTAGTAAAGATTCTGTTTCTGATATTTTGGATATAATAAAAAAACATGATGTGAAATATGAAATATTATTAGATGGTGATGTATTTAAAACAGATTTAAATAATAATTTTGTTAAAAAATATATAGAATCTTCTGAAAAAGTATTAAATAAGAAGATTAATAAAGCAGGATGTGAGTCTACTTCTGATGCGATATACTTTTATTTAAAAAATATTCCTACAGTTATTATGAATCCAGTTGGATATTATCCACATAATCCTAAAGAGTTTGTTAATAAGAAGAGTCTTTTGGATTTATATAATATTTATATGGAATTCATTAATAATTTATAAGAAATATTTAGAAACTACTTACCATACTTGGTTTGTAGTTTTTTAGTATGATGAAGTGAGTTCTTGAAATAGTACATTTAATAGTTGTGGTAATGGGGTAATATATGAAATTGATGATGGTTTAGGTAAAGTGTTAGGAAAGATTAAAAAAATAGAAATTTATTCATATTAATCTTTATGATATAATATATATGTATAGTCTTATAAAAATAGAATGGAGATGAAATATATGAATATTAGAAGACAAGAAAAGAATGATTGTAGTGGAATTGCACATGTAGTGACAATTGCTTGGAATGAAGCTTATAAGGATATAGTATCTAGAGATTTTTTAGATAATTTATATGTTACTGAACATGATAGGGCAGATGAGGCTTATAAGAAATTTAATAAGAGATATAATCATCAATTTGTTTTAGACAATAATGGAGAAGTTGTTGGATTTGTTAATGTAGGAAGAGCTTTTGATGAAGAATTTGATGGATATGGAGAAATATTTGCTTTATATATTATAAATGGTTATAAAAATAAAGGTTATGGAGAAGAATTGTTTAAAACTGGAATTTCTGAATTAAAAGATATGGGATTTGATAAAGTGATAGTTGGTTGTTTGGAGAATAATCCTTCTAATGAGTTTTATAAACATTTAGGTGGTAAGTTTATTAAGAAAAGAATGTTTGAGAAGATTAATATTTTGGAAAATGTTTATGAGTTTGACGTTTAATTGAGGTTTTAAATGGTATTTATAAGAAATGGTAATGGAGATTATATTGATGAACCAACTATTGAAGATGTTTTAGATGATAATTTTGATTATTCAATTTATAGAAAAAATAGTATTAAAAATACTAGGGATGATAAAGGCTTTACAGATGAAGATATTGATATTGAACAATTATATGAAGCATTATTTTGTGAGTCTAGTAAAGAAGAAATAGTTGAAGTGAAGGAAGAGGTAAAAATACTTAATGAGTATTATGAAAGAATAAGAGATGTTCAATGGGATTATGAACGTGATAATTCAGTGAATCCTACATATACGATGAAAGTTATTGCGAAGACTTATGCTGATAAGTTAAGTGAATATGAAATGCTACAGGAAACTAGGGAAAAACTTGTTTATGCTTTGAGAAATGTCGTTTTAAAAAAAGATGAAATAGAAAAAGAAAGATTTGAAGAAGAAAGAAGAAAACAAGTTTTACGTGATGAGAGTTTAAATAGGATTAATATGTTTTTAAATAGAGAAATTCCTCTTGGTGGTTTATGCTTATATGATATTGATGTCTTAAAAAAGTCTGATGTATATAGATTAAATAGAAGAAAGTTTGATAAATATATTAGATATATTTTTAGTCATTTAGATCCTAATACGGATTATGATGATAAGATGCATACTCCGATTATTGAACTTCCTAAACAGAAAAAAGGTCGTAGGAAACATTAATTGTATTATTAATGTTTTTTAAGTATATTGTAAAGTTATTTGTTGATTAGTGAATTATTAAAAAATTAATAAGGTTATTGGATGGTGATTTTATGCAGAGAATAGATAAATTTGTTAGTAGTCAGACTTCTTTATCTAGAAACGATGTGAAAAAATTGTTAAAGAAAGGTTTAATTAAAGTAAATGGAAATACTATTAGTAAAAGTAATGGTTTAGTTGATGAAAATAATGATATTATTACTGTTAATGGTGAAGAAATTAATTATAAAAAATATGTATATTTGGTTTTAAATAAACCAAAAGGTTATGTTAGTGCGACTAATGATACTTTATGTCCTACGGTAATAGATTTGTGTCCGCCTGATTTTTTAAATAGAAATTTATTTCCTGTAGGAAGATTAGATAAAGATACAACTGGTTTGATGATTATATCTGATGATGGTGATTTTGCTCATAATATTTTGTCTCCTAAAAAGCATGTGTCTAAAAAGTATTATGTTGAATTATCTGGTGATTTAAGGGATGAAATGGTAGAAGATTTTAGAAATGGAATAAGATTAAATGATGGTGAATGTAAAAGTAGTATTTTAGAAATAATTGATAAAAGATCTTGTTATGTAACTTTAACTGAGGGAAGATATCATCAGATTAAGAGAATGTTTGGGTGTTATGGGTTGGATGTTTTAGAACTTAAACGTATTAGAATTGGAAATTTAGATTTACCTAGTGATTTGGAAATTGGGGAATCTAGGGAATTGACTAATGATGAATTAAAGAAAATAACAGAATAAATTATTATTTTTTTACAGATATAGTGATTTGTCTAAAATTTTGACAATTATTATAACTTTATACATAATTGAACATTATTAAAATATTGCTCATTGTACATATTATTATTTTGGGTATACTGAGATATGTATATTAATAATAAGGAGGAATAATTATGTATTATGGAGCAGGGACGTATGAAGCTTTTGCAAGACCTGAAAAACCAGAAGGGGTAGATAGAAAATCAGCATATATTGTAGGAACTGGACTTGCTGGATTATCAGCAGCATTCTATTTAGTCCGTGATGGCCAGATGAAGGGAGAACATATTCATTTATTTGAAAAGCTTGATTTAACAGGCGGTTCATGTGATGGAAGAAAAGATATTACTAAGGGATTTTATATGCGTGGTGGAAGAGAGATGGATAACCATTTTGAATGTATGTGGGATATGTTCAGAAGTGTTCCATCAATTGAAACACCTGATGTTAGTGTATTAGATGAATATTATTGGTTAAATAAGCATGATCCAAATTACTCTTTATGTAGAGCAACAGAAGATTGTGGTAAGGATGCTCATACAGATAAAATGTTTAAATTAGATAAAGAGTCTGCTATGGCACTTTCTAAATTATTTATTACTAAAGAGGAAGATTTAGAGGATAAGAAAATCGAAGAAGTATTACCAGAATCTTTTTGGAATACTAACTTTTGGTTATATTGGCAAACAATGTTTGCTTTTCAAAAATGGTCATCAGCATTGGAGATGAAGAGATATTTATGTAGATATGTTCATCATATAGATGGATTGCCTGATTTTTCAGCATTACGTTTTACTAAATATAATCAATATGAATCAATGATTTTACCACTTCAAAGGTATTTGGAAAATCATGGAGTAAAAATAGAATATGGAATTGATGTTAAGAATGTTATAATTGAACATCAAAATGATAGGATGATTGCTAAACAAATTATATATGAAAAAGATGGAAAAGAAAATACTATTGATTTAATAGAGGATGATTTGGTATTTATTACAAATGGATGTTGTACTGATACATCTTGTTATGGTGACCAAACAACAGCTCCAGACTTATCAAAAATAAGAAATGGTTGTGGTGAGTCATGGGATATGTGGAAAAATATTGCTTCTCAAGCAAAAAATAATGAATTTGGAAATCCAGAAAAGTTTTGTAATAATGTAGATGCAACTAACTGGATGAGTGCAACAATTGCAACAAGTGATGATGAAATAATTAAATATATAACTGATATTTGTAAAAGAGATCCAAGAAGTGGAAAAGTAACAACAGGTGGAATTGTAACTGTAAAAGATAGTACAGAAAATTGGTATTTATCATGGACAATTAATAGACAACCTCAATTTAAATCTCAAGATAAAGGAATGATTTTGGTTTGGGTTTATTCACTTAATACAAATAAAAAAGGAAATTATGTAAAAAAAGCTATGCGAGATTGTACTGGTAGTGAAGTGTGTGAAGAGTGGCTTTATCATATAGGTTTTCCAAAAGATAAAATAAAAGAGTATGCAAATGAAAAGTGTAATACAACAACTTGTTATATGCCATATATTAATGCATTCTTTCAACCTAGAAAGAATGAGGATAGACCTTTGGTTGTGCCTAAAGGATCAGTTAATTTTGCATTTTTAGGACAGTTTGCTGAAACTCCAAGAGATACAATATTTACAACAGAATATTCAATAAGAACGGGAATGGAAGCTGTATATACTCTATTAAATGTAGATAGAGCTGTACTAGAAGTATGGGGAAGCAAATATGATGTACGTGAATTATTAAAAGCTTGCTATTATGCAATAGATAAAAAAAGAATAGATGATGTTCCATTAACATTTGCAGAAAAACAATTATTAAAAATCGTAAGAAAAAAAATAAAAGGAACAGATATAGAACTATTATTAGAAGAAAGTGGTTTATTTGATGAAAAGTAAACCACTTTTCTCATCTTAAATGCAACTTTTTTATTAAAGTTGGGTTGCATTTAGAAAAAAATTTCGAAAAATAGTAGTATTTAATTTAATAATATTTATGAAAACTTGTTTGTAATAATTATTTAAAGTATAATAAATTAGGTGATTTAATTTGAGTAGTTTAACAACAAAAAAAGCAATTGCTTATACATTTAAGGATTTATTAAAAGAAAAGTCATTTTCTAAAATAACTGTTAATGATATTGCGAAAAGATGTGATATTAATCGACAAACTTTTTATTATCATTTTCAGGATATTAGAGATTTAGTTGAATGGATTTGTATTGAAGAGGTTGATAGGATTCTTGATATGGGGAGTGAATATGAAACTTGGGAAGAAAAGTTTTTATCTATATTTAATTTGATGGAAGATGAAAAAGTTTTTATCATAAATATATATCATTCAGTATCTGTTGAAGTACTTAGAAAGAATATTTCAAGACTTGTTTATCCTATTATTTATGATGAAATAAGTAGAATGGCTAAGAGTTTAAATGAAGAAGATAAAGTTTTTATAACAAATTTTTATAAATATTCGTTTGTATCTATTGTATTGAATTGGATAGAAAATAATATGAATGAAAATCCTAATAATATTGTGAATAAGGTTAGTAATTTGGTAACTGGTACAATACAACATGCGTGTATTGCTATAAATGGGAAAATATGATTTTTTGTTTATAAGTTAAAATTCGATAAAAGTATTGATTAATAAGTAAAAATTTGATATAATATGCGAAACATTTGGTAAAGGGGAGATAATATGAATTTAGAAGAATTAAAAAAATTAGAAAGAATTGAAGAATTAGATGAAAGAGCATTTCAATTAATTAATCGTTTTAAAGATATTAATGGTTGGATTGAATGTAATATGGGTACTGATCCTAACTTCTTTGAAATGATAAAGTGTTTAACTGAGTATGCATCACTTGCATCAGAATATTATGATTGTTGTGAAAAATCTGGGTATATAACAGATACTTATGGTGATGATGAATTAGGTGCTTCAAAAAGATATGAGTTATTATCTGAATTTGATTCATTAAATGAAGTGCGTGATGAAGTTTATAAAATGTTTACTTTAAGAAATGATAGTGCTTTCTTTGAAGATAGAGAAGCAAAAGAGTTTTCTGATAATTTAATGATTCAAGCAACTATTGGAAGTTATAACAATCCAGAAGATGATAGAATTGCAGAGATTAAGAAATTTGTATTAAAGAAAGTTGCTGGAGTATATTTTTATATTTGGCAAGTTAAACAAAGTAATCCTAATTATCAATATGATAATGTTTCAGAATGGAAAGAATTACAAGAAACTTATCGTGAATATAAAGAAGCTGTTGGAAAAGAAGAAACTAAAGGTGATTATTCAGGACCTCAATTTGGTAAAGAAATTGAAAATATGTTTGCGGTAATTGAGAAAAATTATAAATTTAGTGAAACAAAAGAAGGACAAGCATCAGAAGAAGTAGAAACTACTGAAGAATTAGAAGAAATAAATAGACAAGCAGAAGCATTAATTAATCGTTTTAGAGGAATAAATAGTTGGATTGAAGCTAATATAAATACAGATCCTAACTTCAGTGAAATGGTTGGCTGCATGGTTGAATATGGAAAACTTACAAAACTTTATGATAAGTATTATCAAAAAACAGGATATCCAACATTTAATAATGGTTCAGAAGAAGTAGAAGCAACACATTATCATTTAGCTCTTGTTTCACCTAAATTAAAAGAAGCACAAAGTGAATTATCTAAAATGTGGAATTTAAGATGTAAATCTCCATTCTTTGAAGATGAAACTGTAAGAGAATTTATTACAGAATTATCAATGAGAGCAAAAATTGCAGAATACTATGTTCCAGAAGATAAAGAAATTGAAAAAATTAAAAAAGAAATTTTATGTAAGACAGCTAGTATTTACTTCTATATTTGGCAAGTAAAACAAACTAACCCAGATTACCAATACGATAATGAAGCAGAATGGAATAATTTACTTCAAGCATATGAAATTTATAAAGATTCTGTAAAATATGTAGGACCTCAATTTGGTAAAGAAATTGAAAATATGTTTGCGGTAATTGAGAAAAATTATAAATATAGTGATACAGAAGAAAAACATTATTAAAAATTATTAAATAATTATAAAATAATTGAAGTACTTATGTACTTCTTTTTTTCTTACAAAATTGTAATGTACTTAAGAACATAAATCTGTTTAAATAGTGTTATAATATAAGCAATTAAAAGTAATTAGAAATATTATGGTGAGTAAAATGAAGAAGATATTAATTGTAGAAGATGAAGAAGTAATTAGAAATGAACTTAAAACATTACTTGAAAATTCTGGATATCAAGTTTTTGTACTTGATAAGTTTAATAATACTAAGAATGATATTATGAATATTAAGTGTGATTTAATTTTACTTGATATTAATCTACCTAATATAAATGGAGAGTTAATATTAAAAGAAGTTAGAAAAGAATCTAATATTCCTATTATTATGGTTACTAGTAGAGCACTTGAAGTAGATGAGGTTTTATCTATGTCATATGGAGCTGATGACTATATTATTAAGCCATATAATCCAACTATTTTATTACTTAGAATACAAAATGTATTTAAGAGAATGGAAAATAATAGAGATGATTTATTTTATGATGATATTGTTGTGAACGCAAAGAAAGGTTATTTAGAAAGTAATGGTAAAATATTAGAACTTACAAAGAATGAGATGATAATATTTACTTATCTTTTAAGTAATAGAGGGAGAATTGTTAGTCGTGATGATTTGATGACTGATTTGTGGAATAATAATGAATATATAAATGATAATGCTTTAACAGTAAATATAAGTAGATTAAGAAATAAACTACAAGAATTTGGTCTTTCTGAGAGAATTGAAACTAAGAAAGGGTTAGGATATAAGTTATTATGAGTTTTAAAAAATATTTATTAGATAAAAGTATACAAATATTTATTACTATTTCTGGATTTATAATTACTATATTACTATTAAATGCTTTTAAAGTAGAAAGAGATTTAATATTAGTTATATCAATTATATTTATAATAGTAATAGTTTTAAATATATTTTTTGATTATTATAAGAGAAATAGTTTTTATAGAAAAATATTAAATATACTTAGTAGTTTAGATAAGAAGTATTTGGTTCTTGAGATGATTAATAAGCCTAATTTTTATGAAGGGGAATTATTTTATCAAATGCTTTATGATATTAATAAATCTATGTGTGAGAATGTTAAAGAATATAGTTTAAATATTAACGACTTTAAAGAATTTGTGGAGATGTGGATACATGAAGTTAAAATTCCTATTTCTAGTTTAATACTTCTTAATCATAATCATTCTAATGAGATTGATAGAAAGTACGTTGAACAGATTAGAAGACTTGATAATTATGTTGATCAAATATTATATTATGTACGTAGTGAAAATGCTGAGAAGGATTATATTATAAAAGAAAATAGTCTAAGTGAGATTGTTAAAAATGTGGCATTAAAGAATAAAGATGATTTATTAGAAAATGATGTAAGATTAGAAGTTTCTATTCATAATGAATTGGTTTTAACTGATGCGAAATGGTTAGAGTTTATTTTGAATCAGATTATTAATAATAGTATTAAATATAAAAGAGATGAAGTAGATTCATTTATAAAGATTGAAGCAGAAACTAGGAGTGACAAGGTGTTTTTAAGTATTACTGATAATGGTATTGGTATTCCTGATAGTGATATTTCTAGAGTCTTTGAGAAGTCTTTTACTGGTATTAATGGAAGAATTAAGGCAAAATCTACGGGAATGGGACTTTATATTGTTTATAATTTATGTAAAAAAATGGGGCATAAAATAATGATTGAGTCATGTGTTTCTTCTTATACTAAAATTACTATTGTATTTTCTTTAGGAGGATTTTATAAGTTTAATGATTGATTATTAATTATTTTAATGTTACGAAATTGTAATAATTTGTAATATTAGAAGTAGGATTAATATTTTTTCTTGTACTACAATGTATAAAGAAAGGAGATATTATATTATGAGTGAGATTTTAAAGATTGATAAGATAGAGAAATATTATGGAAATAAGTCTAGTCTTACAAAGGCAATTGATAATTTATCGTTTAATGTAGAAGAAGGAGAATTTGTTGCGATAATGGGGGCAAGTGGCTCTGGAAAGACTACTCTTTTAAATTGTATATCTACAATTGATAAAG
>OIYG01000116.1_pt1 | contig 87026 bp, 81 predicted proteins | sample 1587861 | NCBI WGS metagenome assembly OIYG01 (sample SAMN03283272) | human gut metagenome | biome: human-associated habitat; material: feces | host: Homo sapiens | place: Peru | collected 2012 | reverse complement strand
ATCAGTTAGATACCGCATGACGGTTTATTTAGAACGAGGTTACAATCGCAAGGAGTACCAGTGGTTCTATAAACAGTATCAAAATATTTATTCAAAGGAGATTTTTATGATATACGTTGGAATTGATGTTGCTAAGGACAAACACGATTGTTTTATTACCAATTCAGATGGTGAAGTATTATTCAAATCTTTTACCATTCCTAACAACCGTGAGGGTTTTGAAACCTTATTTCAGAAAGTACAGTCCGTATCAGATGATTTAACCAAAGTAAAAGTAGGACTGGAAGCCACTGGACACTATAGTTACAATCTTCTGGGGTTCCTTCTTGATAAAGGTTTGCCGACCTACGTTATCAACCCGTTACATACCAATCTTTACAGAAAAAGTCTAAGCCTTAGAAAGACGAAAACGGATAAAGTGGATGCCCATACCATCGCTTCTATGATCATGTCTGATGTGAACTTGAAGTCCTACTCAGACACATCTTATCACAATGAGGAGTTAAAGTCACTCACTCGTTATCGTTTTGACAAAGTAAAAGAACGAGCAAAACTAAAATCTTCCGTTTCCAGACTTGTGTGTATCCTTTTCCCAGAATTAGAAAAGCTCGTGCCACAACTTCATATGGCATCAGTCTATGCCTTATTATCCGAATTTCCATCTGCTCATGCCATCGCCTCTGCACACCTTACCAGACTTACACATCTGCTTTCCGAAAGTTCACATGGCAGATATGGCAAAGATACCGCAGTAATGTTTCGTGAAGCTGCCAGAAGCTCCATCGGCTCAATTATGCCCGCAAAGTCTCTGGAACTGAAACATACCATCAAGCTCATTCAGGAACTAACTTCTGAGATTGACGAAATTGAAACCGAAATCAAATCCATTATGGATGAGATCAATTCTCCGATTCTGACGATTCCGGGTATCAGTTACAACATGGGTGCTATGATTATTGCAGAAATCGGTGACTTCAGTCGTTTTGACTCAGCTGATAAGATACTTGCCTACGCTGGAATGTCTCCATCTACTTACCAATCGGGGCAATTAGATAACTGTTATTCCCATATGGAAAAACGTGGTTCCCGCTATCTTCGATACGCTCTTTACAATGCGACTAAATATGCCTGCATTTGGGATAAATCCTTTGGTGCATATCTTGCTAAGAAGCGAGCGGAGGGCAAACATTATAATGTTGCTTTATCCCATGCTACAAAGAAACTTGTGCGATTGATTTTCGCAATGGAAAAATCCAGACAAGCATACCGTATTGCATCCTAATTCTTTTCTGTAAATATCTCCTAATTGAGTGCCTTTGATGACACTCTATTTGTCATGCAGTTTTCAAGGTACAAATATATCTGAAATGCATTTCTGCAATTCATTCAAAATATTTCATTTTTAAACTTGACTTTTAATAGTTAGTCTTTCGTCCCATCTTTTTTCTTATTTTAATACAGCATTTCTTGACCTGGAATCTCCAACATGTTATTATGCTATAAACTATTGGTTGATACCTATGTCTGGAGGTGCATGATGTATAATCATTTACTTGATACATTTCTTGCTGTCTGCGACTGCAAAAGTTTTACGAAAGCGGCAAAGCAGCTTTATATTTCACCAACTGCGGTCATGAAGCAGATCAACCAGCTCGAAAAAGAACTTGACTTAAAGCTGATCGAACGCACTCACGCCGGTGTGACCCCGACGAGCGCAGGCGCTTCCATTTATCAGGACTCGAAATTTATCATCGATTATTCCAAAAAAGCACTCGCCGCCGCAAAAAGCAGGACACTTGCCTACGATACCACGTTTTGCGTCGGAACCTCCCTGTTAAATCCGGCAAAGCCGTTTCTGGATCTCTGGTATCAGGTCAATCAGGATTTTTCAGGATACAAACTGCATCTGGTTCCTTTCGATGATGATCACAATGGGATTTTAAAAGAGATCGCCCTTTTGGGCGAAAAATTTGATTTTCTGATCGGTGTCTGCGATTCCAGAGCCTGGATGAGCCTTTGCAGCTTTCTCCAGCTCGGCAGATATAAAAAAATGATCGCGGTTCCACGCGATCACAGACTTGCCGTCAAAAAGAAACTTAAAGTGGAAGACCTCCACGGAGAGACACTCCTCATGGTTCCCGCCGGCGACTCCGGAACCAATGACTTCATCCGAAATGACTTAACGCTGCATCATCCCGAAATCCATATCGAGGATACACAGCCCTTCTTTGATATGTCCGTATTCAACCGCTGCGCAGAGACCGGGAATGTGCTTTTGACCATCGAATGCTGGCAGAATGTCCATCCCGGGCTCGTCTCGATCCCGGTTGACTGGGATTACAGCATTCCCTACGGTCTGCTCTACGCGAACGATGCACCGGAGGATGTCATGCGCTTCGTGAAGACGGTGGAAGCGTTTGTGAATTTATAAAAGAACGATACTGGATGGATTCGAACCATCAACTTCAGTTTTGCAAACCTATGCCCTTCCAGCGGCTACAGTATCACATTCGGGAAGTCCGGCTTCTGCCGTCCTTCCCGATTTTTCATCCGACTGTTGTCGAAATGTATTTTACTCTTCAAACGGAATAACTGCTCCGTCATAAGTTTTGTTGATGAAATCTTTGATCTCATCAGATTTTAATACGTCAACCAGTGCTTTTACACCTTCGTTGTCTTCATTTCCTTCTTTTACAACTACTACGTTTACATAAGTCTTTGCTGCTTCGGAATCGGATTTTTCATATGCGAGCGCATCCTGTCCTACGGAATAACCAGCCTCTAATGCATAGTTACCGTTTAATACGAGGTAAGCTACTTCGTCAGATACTCTTGCTACCTGCTCTGCTGCAAGTTCTTCGATCTGAACGTTGTACGGATTTTCTTCAATGTCATTGACTGTTGCCTCTAATCCTGCGTCTGCTTTTAATGTAATGATTCCGTTATCCTGTAACAGTAAGAGTGCTCTTGCTTCATTTGTTGTATCATTCGGAACTGCGATCACATCACCTTCCGCAACATCATCCAGGCTGCTCTTGGTTCCCGGATAAATTCCAAACGGCTCATAGTGGATCTTACCAACTTCTACGAGGTGTGTTCCTCTTTCTTCATTAAAGCTGTCAAGATACGGTACATGCTGGAAGTAGTTTGCATCCATCTCTCCGCTCTCCACTGCTTCGTTCGGCAGTACATAATCATCGTAAACTGTAATCTCAAGATCCCATCCTTCTTCTGCAAGGATCGGCTTTGCTGCCTCTAAGATCTCCGCATGCGGTGTTGCAGAAGCTGCGATCTTGATCGTTCCCTTGGATTCAACTGCTGCAGCTTCGGTACCTGCTGTCTCTTCTTTTGCTGCCGCATTGTCTGTTGCGGTGCTGTTTTCTTCCTTTGCACTTCCGCAGCCTGCAAATGCGCTTACTGCCAGTGCTCCTGCCAAAATACCTGTTAAAAGTCTCTTCTTCATAATATTTTTTCTCCTCTTTTTTTTATTTTCATGATCTTTGCAAAAGCAAAAGATCAAACCATAAACTTTTTATTTTCTGCGGTCGGATTTATCCGCAAGCTTCATTCCGATGGTCTGGAAGATCTGGAACAAAATCATCAGTAAGATTACACTGACAACCAGAATATCTGTCTGCCATCTGGTGTATCCGTAACGGATCGCGATCGCTCCAAGTCCGCCGCCGCCGACGGTTCCTGACATTGCGGAGTATCCAAGGATCGTTCCGAGCGCGATCGTTGCGCCGACGATCAGAGATGTTCTCGCCTCAACGAGCATAACTTTTACAATGATCGTAACATCGGACGCTCCCATCGAGCGCGCCGCCTCGATCACTCCCGGATCTACTTCCTTTAAGGAAGATTCGACCATTCTTGCGATATACGGTGCAGCCGCGATCACAAGCGGAACGATCGTTGCCTTTGAGCCGTAGCTCTGTCCCGCTACCAGTCTCGTAAACGGGATCAATATAACAAGTAAGATAATAAACGGTATGCTTCGCACAAGGTTTGAGATCACATCAAGGACCTTATAAACTGCCGCATTCGGGCGGATCCCGTCCTTATCTGTAACTGTGAGCGCAATTCCCATCGGAAGTCCGATCACATAGCCGGCGAATGTTGAGATCACCGTCATATAAATTGTTTCCCAGATTCCCTGGATCATCATGCTGATCACCTGATCACTCCACATCGCCTGTCACCTCCTCAATCTCTAATCCATGCTCTTTGAGATATTCTTCCATATCGATCTGTAAATGTCTGTCGTCCGGCAGTCCTAAGATCATCTCGCCCTTTGCGACTCCGCCGACATTTTTGGTATCTGCTCTTAAAATATTTACCGGTGTGCCGAATTTTAAGATCATATTTGCGATGACCGGCTCAAACGCGGAATTTTCAGAAAAGACAATCCGAAGCTTCCGGTCACTCTGTATGCGCTCTAACTGCTCGGCTACCGCGCCTTCCAACTTCACGCCGTCTTCCGGCAGATCTCTCAGTATCAGCTCTCTCGCCGCTTTTGATTTCGGATGACTGAAAATATCCTCGACCAGACCGTTTTCTACCAGTTCTCCGTGTTCAATGATCGCCACGCGGTTACAGATCTCACGGATCACCGACATCTGATGCGTAATGATCACGATCGTAATGTTAAACTGCTCATTGATGCTCTTTAACAGTTCAAGGATCGATGCCGTTGTCTGCGGATCCAATGCGCTTGTCGCTTCATCGCAGAGCAGGATCTTCGGATCCGACGCAAGCGCGCGCGCGATCGCGACACGCTGTTTCTGTCCGCCGGACAGCTGCGCCGGATAAGCCTTTTCCTTATCCTCAAGTCCGACTGTCTTTAACAGTTCTCTGGCTCTTGCCTTCGCGTCTTTTCTTTTTACTCCATGGATCTGAAGCGGGAAACAGATATTGTCGATCACACTCTTTTGCATCAGCAGGTTAAAATGCTGGAAGATCATCGCGATATCACTGCGCTGTGCCCGCAGTTCCTTTTCGCTTAATGTTCCAAGATCCTTTCCCTCGATAAGCACCTGACCATCGGTCGGTTTCTCCAGATAATTCAAGCATCGCACAAGTGTACTTTTTCCTGCCCCGGACATTCCGATGATTCCGTAGATATCTCCCGCCTCAATCGTGAGATTGATATCGGAAAGCGCTTCTACATGCACGCCTTTTTGTTCAAATGTCTTTGACAGATGCTTTACTTCTATTTCATATTCAGCCATTCTGTTCTTATCCTTTCCTTAATATCCACACAAAAAAACAGCAGGTTCACCGCAAAGATGATTCCTGCTGATCTTTTCTTTCTATCAATCAAACCGAAGCATCCCGCGCGTCTTTTCTTTTTTCCATGCATACAGACATACACATACAGGTCTCGCCTGATGCGTTCCACATTCTGCTGTCACATACCATGGAAAAATGAACTGCTCTCATCTTCGGTTCTCCTTTCTTGCATTTGTTTTGCTGCACTTTGTTTACAGGTGCTATTATAACAAAACTTTGCGAAAGGTGTTAATACATGATACTTAGAGTTGGTTATAGGATAAGGCTATAGCTGATTTTCCTCCCGCAGGCGCACCACCAGCTCATAAACCTCCGGCCGTCTCTGCTTTAGATGCTCATCCAGCTTATGCCTGCGCTCCTGAAACCGCTTCGCAAGTTCGGGATGTTCCTTTGCGATGCGCTCATAAACCTCTCTGCGGTGTGCCTCAAACTGCATTGCCAGTGTTTTCTCGTCTTTTCCGGAAATATTGACGATCTCTTTTAAATGTTCTTCCAGATGTTCGAGCCACTCATCCTCGTCCAGCGCCTCCATGTGCGACCACCGCCCGTGCAGAAGTTCTTCCACATTTCCGTCCTTTTTCAGCTGCTCGATCTGTTTTAAGATCTGCTTTTCGATCTGCGCCTCGGTGTCCGAGCCGAACGCCCAGACAAATTCCTGTACCCGGTTATCCGCGCGCTTTCTCGAAGCGCTGCGTTCTTCATTGTCCACGCCGCCGGCAAGCGGATACGGCCGTCTGATCTCCATGTCCTTTAACGCGATATGTATCGTTCTGCGCACACTGCCTTCCTCGATCATATAGCCGAGTCCGAGTTTCCGAAGCTGCTCGTTTAACTCCGCAATATGCTCAGTCATATAAAAACGGATCCCTTTTTTCTTCAGGGACTGATACAGGCTTCCCAGCCGGTCCGCCGCCGTGATGTCCATGCTCCCGATGCCGCTCGCGTCAAGGATCACTGCCTTCGTGTCTTTTTGCAGCGCATCTTCAATGTCACGCTCAAGTACCTGGATATTCGCGAAAAACAGATTGCTGCTGAAACGATAGATCAAAACGCCCTCGATGGCATGGATCTGGCTTCCTTCTTTCAAATCGCGGAAATGGCGGTGTCCCGGCTGAATGCCGAGAAAACATCTCGCCGGCTTTGCGGTACGGATGATCATCTCTGTAAAGGAGAGGATGATCCCGATCAGTACGCCGTTGATCGTTCCAAGAAACAGCACACCGAAAAACGCGCCCGCAAAGATCAGACATTCCGTGCGGCTCACTTTAAAAAGCCGCACCGCCAGTTCAAACTCCGTTGCCCCAAGGAGAGCCGAGATCACGATCGCGGTCAGCACCGGAACCGGCAGATATCCGATGAATCCCGTGCCACACAAAAGCAGTACGATCATGGAGCCTCCCGCCACGATGCCGGTAAACTGCGTCCTGCCCTGATACTGTTCTCCCATCGCGGTGCGGGATACCGAGCCGTTGATCGGACAGCAGCCCGTAAAAGCAGCCACAAAATTTCCGGCAGAAAACGCCAGTATTTCCTGATTGTCGTTGATGTGGTATCCATTTTTCTGCGCGAAGTTGTTTTCCGCAAGCAGTGTCTCAGCCATGATGACCACCGCAACCGACAGACTGATCGTGACGGCTTCCTTTATGGGAATCGCGGTAAGATCCGGGAAACTCCACGCAGGAAGCCCCGGTTCTACCGCCGCAAGCGTCTGGATCCCCCATTCACGCACCGGAAGGACGCGCGTCATCACTGCGCCTGCCGCCATAAGTACGACTGCCATCGGAAATTTTGGCATGAACTTTTTGGACAGTAACAGGATCACAAGTGCCGAAACGCCGAGCGCGACGGACGGCAGATTGATGGATGCCGCTTCCTTTGCGATATGTTCCGCAAGCTCCAGAAACTCTCCGGTTCCCGCCGTTCCTCCCATCAGCTTCGGCAGCTGCATTAAAATGATCGTGGTACAGATCCCGGTGATGAATCCGCCCATGACCGGCGCTGAGATGTAGTTTACCAGCTTCCCGGCGCGCATAAAATAAAACGCAAGCAGCCACAGCGCCACAAACAGCGTGAGCACCGGAACGACCGCCAGTGCCTCATTCGAACCACTCTCCACATGCAGACTGATCAGGGCGGAACCAACGAGCGCCGCCGGTGCCGCGTCCACCCCGAAGATAAACTGCGGGGAAGTGGAAAAGAGCGCAAAGAACAGAATCGGAAATACCGACCCATAAAGCCCATACACCGCGGGAAGCCCCGCGATCTGCGCATATCCCATGGAAATCGGGATCGACACCGCCATGATGATAATGCCCGCAAGGATATCTCCCGGCAGATCTTTCTTATTATAATGCCGGATCGTCTGTGCCAGTTCCAGTTTCATTGCATCATCTCCTCAATTTTTCCTGTTTAAATAACAGCATTATACCACAAAAAAGAGGAGACTGACCCACCGGCGTCTCCCTTTTTTCTTTTCTGCTTTATTCTTATCTTTTTTCGCTTCCCTTTGCCGCCGGGCGGTACAGATCATACATGAATACGCCCTCACCCAGATCTCTGGTCTTTACGAGTTTCATGCCGAGATGCTCATATCTCTCAACTTTGTTTTCCGCGTCGGTCTCCAGGATCACCGCAAGATTTTTCTCATCGGCAATTTGATACAGCATTTCCATAATCTGTCTCATATATCCCTGCCCCTGATATTCTTTCCGGACCACTAACATCGCAAGATTGGCATATGGGATCTTTTTCTTTTTTAACTCATCTTCATAGGTTTTCCCGCCCTTTGCGATCCTCCTTACGAATTGAATTCCTCCCCGGAGTCCTCCCAGATTTTTGACGATCGCCCGGATCATCCGGATCCCGCTTTTGAATGTCAGATCCTGCCCTTTACAAGTAACGAGGATATATCCTTCTCCCCTGCTGCTGGTAGAATACAGGCACCCGCTTTCATATCCCGCCAGGAAGCAGGCTTTCATATGCTGATACATCTTTTCCCTGCTGTCAAGTAATTTGCGCAGGCCATATTCCGTCGTTCCGTCTTTTTTTCTGCCATACGCATGGTCATAAAAAGAATCCCCTATCTCCCGGCAGATCTGTTCGATCTCATTTTCTGATAAATTTGTTACTTTGATTCCGTTCATTGCATCTCTCTCCCATTCCTATATGATCCAGTTCACAAGCTGTACCATAACACCTACAAGCAGACACACCGGAAGCCCGATCACCATTCCTTTTAAGCTCCCGATAAAATGAAACCGGTAATCTTTGTAGGAATCCGTCAGATCCTCAGTCCCCGGAATGACCAGCTTCTTGCTGTGGCATACCCAGATCCAGTCGATCACAAAACAGTCATACCAGTCAACGATCAGCCAGATGAGATACGAGATCAGAAATCCCTGTAAAAAATTGCCCGCATGATTTACAAAGCAAAGCGCAAGCGCCATGATAAGCGCAATGACAACCGCAGCGAAAAGCCTCTTTCTTCTCGTCTGCGGACTGTCCGCCTTTTTGCTCTCATCGATCAACCCCAGCTCCAGGCATCGGTTTATGATCGGTTCCGGCATATCGTAAACCGTATCTACAGGGTTTTGGCTGCCTGCCACCACCGCAATCGTAAATAAAATGGTGAGTACCACTGTCTCTATTAAAATTATCCTTACATCCATGTTTTATTTCCTCTCCTAATCTTCTCTCTCGGTCAGTATTTTTATCACAAGGCTGCTGATCTCCGCCGGAGTGCTTCTGTTTTCTTCCCGCATCCACCGTTTTGTCAGTTCCCAGTAACCCGCTATCGTAAAGTAAAAATCATATAATCTTTCCTTTGACATCTCTGAAAGGATCTGCCCCGGTTCCATATCGACATCTTTCATTTTTGTTTTGAACGCAACCTGCATGATGTACTCGGAAAGATGATCCTCGATATAGTGCAAAAGATGACTCTGATCCAGACAGCGAAATACCTCCGCATTTTTCTCCCAGAACGAAAAATAGATGTTTGTTGTCTCCTTTAAGCCCTGCGCTCCCTGCAAAAGCAGTGCGTCCGCGAATTCATCCATGACAGAGTCTGCCATAAACCGGACAATATCGTCTTTCGTTCCGAAATACCGATACAGCGTCCTTCTTCCAACGTTTGCGCTTTTCGCGATCTCCTTCATCGAGATCTCTGCGTAATCCTTTTTCTCTAACAGCTTTTGCAGCGTATCACGGATCAGCTCCTTTGTTGATAGCGATTCTTTCATAACATTCTCCCTTTTAGTTTGTCCGGACTAACTTTCACAACAAAGAATGGCACACATGTGCAGCAATGTCAATACAATAAGAAAAAGTTGGCACACATCAACGCGTGTGTGCCAACTCTCCAAAATAATTTCTGATCCTGTCTGTATTCTCCTTTGTCCAGCTCCCCTCACACTCCACCTTCCCGTTTTTTAAAAAGAGAAACCGGTCGCAGCAGCGCTCCACCAGCTCCGGGTCATGTGTGATGATAAACTGCGTTTTTCCCTTTTCGGACAGATCATTGATCATATCCGCAACGATCTCCATATGGCGATAATCCAGCCCGCTGGTCGGCTCGTCATACACGATCAGATCCTTTCCTGATGCCATCGCCCCCGCAACCGCCAGCCGCTGCTTTTGTCCGCCCGATAAAGACATCGGATGGCAGTCGCTGTAATCAAGCAGCCCCATCTGCCGCAGCACCTGCGCGGCAAGTTCTTCTTTTTTCTCTTCCGAAAGCGAAATCCCAAGCGTCACCTCTTCTTTCACACTTTCCGAAAACAGCTGATGGTTGACATCCTGAAACACCAGATACGCGAGCTCCCAGAGCCTGCGCCCCCGATAGACCTTTTCTCCGTCCGAGATTTTTCCCCGGCAGTGCTTCATCAGCCCGCATACGCACTTTGCAAACGTACTTTTTCCGGCGCCATTATCCCCGAGTATTGCCACGACCGCGCCTTTTTTGATCTCAAGCTCCGGAATCTCGATCTTTCGTCCGTTTTTGTAGGAAAACGAAAAATCCGTCAGTGTATAGGATTTTCCGCTTCCTTTTCTCTCCGTTTTCTGCGGCAGGAAAATATCCGCACAGCGGAGCCCCCGCGAATGAAATTCCTCTTTCGACCGCTTCCAGAACAATTCGGCGGGAATATCCTCCGCAACTGTCCCATTTTTAAAGTAAAGAACCCTGTCCGCCAGTCCCCTGACCCAGGAGAGCCGGTGCTCCGCGATCAGTATGGTCTTTCCTTTCTTCTTCCACAGCTCCAGAACCGACCGCAGCTCATGTATGGCATGGATATCCAGATTCGACGTCGGCTCATCCAGCACCAGGATCTCCGGTTCCAGCATATTTACGGATGCGCAGGCTATTTTCTGTTTTTCACCGCCGGAGAGTTCCAAAAGGCTCTTTCCGAGCAGCTTTTCGATCTGAAACAGCCGGACGGTCTTCGCAAACCGATCCAGGATCTCTTCTTTTGGCATTCCGATATTTTCACAGCCAAAGACGATCTCTGTATCCGCTGACAGCGTATAAAACTGCGATTTCGGATTCTGAAATACCGAACCCACCACTCCTGCCAGCTCGTGCAGTTCGGTTTCTTTTAAATCTTTTCCCTGTACCGTCACACTGCCGCCTGCTCTTCCCTCATAATAGCAGGGGATCAGCCCGTTGACGAGCCTGCCGAATGTCGTTTTTCCACTGCCGGATTCCCCGCACAGCAGCACCACCTGCCCGCGCGGTATCGTAACCGTGATATCTTTTATGGAATCCTCTTTTCGGGCATTTTCATAAGAAAAGCCCACATCTTTTATCTCTATCACTTTATCTCCCCATCACCTTCGTATAAATGTAAGCCGCAATTACCACAGCACAGAATAAAAACACCAAAAGATCCGGCAGCCGGAATCCGGTCGCGCACACATTGGTGCGCTTTCCGGGTGCGTCCAGTCCTCTTGTCATTGCCGAAGCTGCCAGTTCATTGCCGATCTGCAACAGTTCCGTGAGCAGCGGAACCAGGCGGTATTCCAGCATTTCAAGCGGATGCCCCGCCGAACCGATCCCTCTTAACCGCATCGCGTTCCGGATCAGCCTGTACTCCTCTTTGATTGCAGGGAAAAAACGGAACATGACAGAAACCGGAACCGCGATCTTTTTCGGAATGTGAAAACCGTCCATTGCCGCGATAAACTCACTCACCGTTGTCGATGAGATCAGGAACCGAAACATCGCAAGTCCCGGAAGCAGCTGCATAAATATGGACGCCATTGCCGCAGCAAGGATTTTCCACCCCGCCGGTTCCGATCCGTTTAATGCCCCCTGAAGCACGAAGCAGATCACATAAGTGACCGTGTAAAATACCGCAGAGCCCGGTTTTTTCAAGATCAAAAGCGAAATGACCGGAAATACCGCAAGGATCGGAAGCAGATACCGCATCACTCCCACATAATTTCCCGAAAACATGAGAAACGAGGTGGTCAGGCAAAGTATGATCTTCGTCCTCGGATCGAGATAGAGCTGCCTTAAAGAAGGTTTTGTTTCGTACAGCATCGATTCCATCAGACCATTCCACTCCTTACAAAATGTTTCTTTAAGATCTTCTTTCCAATAACGCCTCCGATCAGCCCGCCAAGAAAAGCGGACAGCATCATGAGCGGTATCATCCACGCATGGGAAAAATAGTCCGTCATCGTATCCATATAGTCCTGCCCGTAATAAGCCACCTTGTCTGCCATCTGTTTCTCAGAAAGGGATGCGAACTGGAGTATATTGGCGTTCGCCCCGATACAGCAGAGCGCATAACTAAGAACTGCCAGCCGGCTGCTCTGATACCCGCCTTTCTTTAAGATCAGTTCCGCGATCAGCGCCCAGATACTTCCCGCAAGTAATGACCACACGCCGACACCGGCAAGTGTCAGGATCCCACCGTAAATGAGATAGGTGATAAAGATCATGCCCCGTTTTTTTATTCTGGTAAAATACAGCATCATCGGAATGCCAAGGATCATGGAACTCACGAACGGGATCAGCATATTTACCACCGGGATAAATCCCATTACCGCCGCAGTCACCAGATTCAGGACAAAGTAGACCGCCGTAAATATTCCGATATTGATCATGTCTTTTCCATTCAGTTTTTCTTTCGTCTTATTCATATGTATTCTCCACTCCCCGTGCGTTTACTTTCCATGCAAGACTCTCGTTTTGCAGTGTATACAATCTGTGATACAACCCTTTTTCTGCCATAAGCGTTTCATGCGTTCCTTCCTCCGCGAGTCCGCCCTCATTTAACACCACGATCTTGTCGCAGTCGACCACGGAACGCAGCTTGTGCGCAATGATAAGTACCGTCTTGTTTTCGATCAGTTTTCCGATCGCCTGCTGGATCTTCGTTTCATTTTCCGGATCGATGCTCGCGGTACTTTCATCCAGCAGCACCACCGGCGCATCCTTTAAAAACGCCCGCGCGATCGACAGTCTCTGCCGCTCTCCGCCGGAAAGCGTCTTTCCGTTTTCACCGATCATGGTCTGATATCCGTCCGGAAGTCTTTCGATAAATTCATCGCATGCCGCCAGCCGCGCCGCCGCGTAGACTTCCTCTTCCGTTGCGCCCGCTTTTCCGATCCGGATATTGTTATAGATCGTGTCATTAAACAGCACCACATCCTGAAAAACGATCGAGTAATTCGCAAGCAGTTTTTCAGGTGCGATCTTTTTAACATCCTTTCCTCCGACTAAGACCGCTCCGTCCTTCACATCCCAGAAGCGCGCGGCAAGTCTTGTGAGCGTACTCTTTCCGGAACCAGACGGACCTACTAACGCAGTGATCTCTCCCTGTTTCGCGATAAATGAGACATCATGCAGCACCTCTTTTTCATTGTACGCAAAGCTTACATGGTCAAACGTGATATCAAACCGGCTGAACGCCACATCATCCGCGCCGTCCTGCTCCTCCTCAAGAAGAAGCGCATTCACCCGGCCCGCGCCGACCAGAGAGGCAATGAAATCTCCAAGGTGTTCACACGCGCTGCTAAACGGCTCATAGATCCGCACTGCAGCATACAGAAAGACCAGAAATTTAAACAGCGATATGTCTCCCTCCACAAGCATTTTGGAACCGAATAGGATCACAAGTCCAAGTCCGATCCGCATGACATTATAGGAAATGGAAATACTGAGTCCCGCTAACAGTTCATAGAGCACCTGACCCGGAATCGTATTTTTTATTTTTCTTTCCAGTTCCTTCTGATAGGATGCGATCCGCTCGGTCGTGCGCAAAAGTTTTATGTTTTCCAGATACTCCTGCAGTCCGTCGCTGACCGCAAGTTTCTTTCCTCTGTTCTTTTTATTCGTCCCCTCTGAGATCCTTCTTGACAGCGCCATCACAAAAACCGCGACCGGCAGGCATATCGCAAGATATCCGGTAAGACGCGCGTCATAAAAGAATAAAACCACCATTGCCACGCAGCCGGTAATCAGCCCGCTCATCAGTTCCGCCGCCGTCTGTGAGAGAATGTGCGACACGGTCTGCACATCATCCATGATGACGGAGGTCAGATCGCTCAGTTCCCTCCTTCCGAAAAAGGAGAGCGGCAGTCTGCGCAGCTTATCCGCCAGCTCCATGCGCAGATTGTATTCTTCCTGTCCCGCCGTCAGATATTCCTTGTGATACGCGACCTTATAAGTGACAAACATGAGGATCACGATGAGCAAAAGTATGCCCACATAGGGCAGGAGCGGGATCTTTTCCTGTTGTCCCTTAAAATAACAGGTCATCATCTGCTCACTCACCCGGGCAAGTGGAATGACCGGAAGCAGCGTCGCCAGCTGAAACAGCGAAAGCCATACCGCCGCCTTTATGATTGTTTTTGTTCCTTCTTTACTTAAATGAAACATTCTGCTAAGCATGCTTTCCACCTCCGATCTTCCATGAAACACTGCTCTCATACTCCTGATACATCCGCGCGTAGACGCCTTCCTTTGCCATCAGTTCCTCATGCGTTCCCTGTTCTTTGATCTTCCCTTTCTGAATCACCAGGATCTGATCCGCATTGATAATGGTCTGTAATCTGTGCGCGATCATAAGTACTGTTTTTCCTTTTAAAAGCGAATCCAGCGCTTTCTGGATCAGGAATTCATTTTCCGCATCCGCAAACGCTGTTGCCTCGTCGAGCAGGACGACCGGCGCGTCTTTTAAGATCGCCCGCGCAAGCGCGATCCGCTGCATCTCTCCGCCGGACAGATAGATCCCTTTCGTCCCTATGACCGTATCCATGCCATCCGGCATTTTTTCCAGAATATCGTCACACTGCGCCTGTTTTAACGCAAACGCGATCTCCTCCCTGGTCGCATCCGGCCGATACATCGCCACATTCTGCGCGATCGACATTTTAAAGAGGCTGGTATCCTGAAATACGATGCTGACCTTTTTCATCCACTCCCAGTAGCTGATGTTTCTTAAATCCACACCACCTACGGTAACCGCGCCTTCCGTAACATCCCAGAAGCGCGCGATCAGATTCGCGATCGTACTCTTTCCTCCTCCGGACTCCCCTGCCAGCGCCGTCACAGTACCCGGACGGATCGTTAAGGACACATCATCCAGTGCTTTCACACCTTCCTCGTACTGAAACGATACATGATCCATTTTAATCTCGTAGTTTTCCGGTGTCTTTTTGCTTTCCGCCTCCGGAAGCGGCTTTTCGGCAAGAATATCATCCACTGCCGTAAGCGACGCCTTCGCGAGCATCAGATTCGAGGAACTGTGCATGAGCTTTGTCAGAATCGACGCGACAAGCGGGATCAGCACCGCGAAAAAAGCAAACGTCATGATCGTTTTCCCGGTTCCGTTTCCGGCATTATATAGCAGGATCCCTCCCGGGATCAGGAAGAAAAAGACCGCATTGATGACCGCCGTATAAGCGCTGTACGCATTTTCCATGGAAAACGAATACTTTGTCATGAAATCCGCGTAGTCTTTCACCGCCTGCCGGTAGCGCCGGAAAGAATCTGCCGTCTGCCCGAAGGTCTTTACGACCGAGATTCCACGGACATACTCCGTTGCCGCGTTTCCGATATTTTCCCCCGCGGTCTGTACCTGCTGCACAAATCCTTCGCTCTCTCCCTTTAACATGGATGCCAGAAAGAAGAATCCGAGCAATATCGGGATCAGACAGATCAGAGACAGCCTCCAGTCATACCGGAACATGAACACGAAAAACGCGACCGGCAGAACTGCCGACTGCACATAATCCGGAATGTGATGCGCGATCAGGATTTCAAGATTGTCCGTATTTTTTTCGATGACTTTCCGCTGTACACCGCTTGGATGCTGCATGTGATAGCCCAGCGGCAGTTCGCCGAGGTGCCGGATCAGCCGCACCCGGATCTTTGCCACCGTGTGATACGCACTGATATGGGAACACAAAAGCGCCATGCCATACACGCCAAATCCCATTCCCACATAAAATACCGCCTGCTTTCCGAGCCCCGAAAGTTTTAAAAGAGCCAGCGACTGAAACGCACCGCCGGATTCGATCAACAGCTTTGCGACCTCATACACACAGATGTATGCTTTCAGATTGATCACTGCCGCGCACGCTGCAAAAACAGCAGACAGCAGGATCGTAATCCGAAATGCTCCCGCATATTGAAACAGCTTTCCAAATACTTTTGTTATATCTTTCATTTTTCCTACCACTCCCTCCTCTGCCATAGGTTAGTTTTATCTAACCTATGGGTAAAAAAATTATGTTTTGATCTTAAGAATATCCGCCCATCCGACATCAAAGAAATATTTCAATTCTCCTACATAATCGACCGCTTCCGCTTTCTCCATTTTGTGCATGACCGGCTCAAACAGTCCGTACAGATACGAGCTGATCAGGATATGGATGGTCTTCTCTCCGGCTTTTCTTCCATTGATGACCGCTTCGTTTCCTGTCTCTTCCATAAACCGGATCGTGGATGCCTCAAGGATCGCGACAAGTTCTTCCATATAATTCTCATAGGAAGAGCCGCCCGCCCCCGCGAGAAGCAGTTGGAACACGTCAAAATGCGCATAGATATAGTCCACAAAAGGATTCTCATCTCTGTCCCCATGCAGTGCCGTCTGTTCCTGTTTGTCATGCGGCTGTTCATGAAATGCCTGATTGATATCGATCAGGCTCTGCTTGAACTCCTCCGCAACGGGACCGACCAGGGCACAAAAAAGCGCATCCTTCCCCGCGTAACGGTTTTTTAACGCTCCCCACGTCACACCTGCCTTTTTGCAGATGACATTGGTGGATGCTTTTTCATAGCCTTTTTCTAAAAATTCTTCTTTTGCAGCTGCCAATATCTTCGGATCAAGACTCTTGTCTGGTTTTGCCACCCTGTATACCTCCTTTTGCATTAATAGTATTACTACCGATAGTACTGCTATTAATATATTATACTCTTTTGGGAATGTCAAGAAATTATTTTCCTCGTTGCTACAAAAAAGCCACGCTTACGGAGCTCCCATAAGCGTGGCCTTTTCTATCTGCATCAAAATTATATATTATTCTTAATGAATGTTTCTAACGCTGCAGCATCCTCCATTCTCAAGCCAGATAATGTTCCAGTCCGTAAGCAACTCCTGCTTCATTGTTTGATTTTGTCACAAAATCTGCTTTGGCTTTCAGTTCATCGATCGCGTTTCCCATCGCGATTCCGACACCTGCCGCCTCGATCATTGGAACATCCAGTTCATGATCTCCGAATGCGATCACATTTTCCGGTTTTACATCCAGGCTCTGACAGATCGCTTTTAACGCGGTTCCTTTCGTGACTCCCTTCGGAAAAATCTCAAGAAATGTATCCGCCGACCGTGCCATGTCAAGATCGGTTCTGCTTGAGTTTCCGCAGTTTTATCCACAACTGCATGTCCTTTTACAAATAACTTTCAAAAATACCCAAAATATAAGGAATCCTTTCCTGTTTTGTAGTAAAATTAAGGTGTCAAATCAAAAAGATACTAAACAAAAATCAGGAGGATTCCCTATGCTTAATTCTACATCAAATACTTATACTTTGAAACGGGAAATTTTAACTTTTTCAAATAAAATTTCCAGATACCTCACAAAACCAGACAGAAAGTTCACCGCTGACATGACTTATGGTATGCTTGCCTCTGGCAGCTGTCTTCTTACAGATGTGTCAGACCAACTTCATGAACCTTCCAAGAAAGTCAATTCTGTAGAAAGACTTACCAGACATCTGAGCAAAGGCACACCTGCAAAAGCGTTAAACTCTTATCTCTCACTAATCCATAAATGGGTTCCTGACAAGCCGATTATCCACATTGATGACAGTGATATAGTGAAGCCGGATGGCTATAAATTTGAGGCGCTTGGAATGGTCAGGGATGGTTCAAAGAGTTCCAGCACAAAAAACGTTTACCAAAAAGGCTATCATGTAACAGAGGCCTGCGCACTGACAAAAAGCAGCCACCCTGTCAGTATCTTTTCGCAGATTCATTCTTCAAAAGAAAAGAACTTTACATCCATTAATGATATAACCTTTTCTGCAATGAAACGGGGTGCTGCCATGTTTGGCAGTGCTACATTTGTCATGGACCGAGGCTATGATGACAACAAGATGTTTTTAAAACTGGATGAACTGAAACAGGATTACGTAATCCGCCTCACTTCAAAACGCAAGCTCTTTTTCCATGGTAAATGGGTTCCTGCAACACAGCTAAGGAATCAGCGGAAAGGCAAGATAAAAACACCTTTGTTATTCCATGGAAAATGCCACGATGCCTACCTCTCCCATGTAAAAGTCCAGATAACTGCATCCAAAAAAGACATCTATCTGGTTCTTGTTTATGGAATTACGGAACATCCTATGATGCTTGCCACAAATAAGGAAATCAAGTCAAAGGAAGATGTCGTAAATGTGGCAAAGGCTTACTTCTCCAGATGGCGCATTGAGGAACATTTTCGCTGCAAAAAACAGATGTTTCAGTTTGAAAACTTCCGTGTGCGGAGGCTTACAGCAATCAATGCTTTAAATTTTTATATCACCTTATGCATGGCATTTCTGGTACATATATCCATGAAGTCAGAACCAAATCCTACGGATGCTATCCCAATATCTAATGCTAATATGTACTTCATTGAACCCCTCCATTATTTGTTTATACTCTGTACCTTATTTACTATAATTTATAATTCTCCTAACTTCAATTATAATCATCTTTCACCTAAAAGCATAGATATTTTCTATCATATTTTCACCTCATTGTTCTTTCCTCACAAAACACTGCTATATTAAAAACACCACATACGAAACCTGTTTTTGTTTCGCATATGGCGTCTTATTTTTCCTGCTATTCTTATTGTCACTTCTCTTCTACTTCCCCGCAAGCCCCTTTAAGGACTCAAACAGCTGCATATCCGATGCGGTCAGTTTCAGATTGGATGTGATCGTCTCTCCGGACGCATTCGTGATGCTCACTTCCAGAACCGATCCCTCTCCGATCCCGTGCTTACCCGCAGCCTGCAAAAACTTTGAAAACTTCGGATGGTTTGCCGAAAAAATATCCCAGGCATTTTTGACCTGGAATAATTTTGTAGGGTTTATCATATGTTCTCGTACTCCATTTCTTCCGTTTGTCTAATATTTTCCGTGAATATCGCCCAGATGGATCGTGATCATGCCATCATCCGCGAGAACACGAAGTGCTTCCTTCTGTTCTCCGGTCAGTGTCTCACTGTAAACCTGATTTTCATAGTCAACAACGACCGTTTTGGTCCGGACGATCAGATACTGCATCGGCATGACGTCTGACGGCAGTTCCTCCCCCGGATATTCCGTGTGAAACAGTTCTTCCAGCGCTTTTGTATGCCCATCCGCGCATTCGATCACATCCCCCGCCGCAGTGATGATGCAGGGACAATATTCCGAGAACTGCGTCTTATATGTCTCAATAAATTCCTGTGCTTTCATAAAAGCTCCCCTTCCTTTTCTTTTTCATCCATATGACATTTCCCGTCCCGCTCGAGGATGTCTAACATCTGCGCGATCCGCTGCATATATGTATGGAAACGCCGTACCTTCTCCTGTCCGTTTCTTGCGATCTGTTCCCGCTCTTTTTCATGCGCAAGGTAGTAGCCCGCTTTCTCGATCAGTTCCCGTTCACCGGTAAACCAGACCAGATCCTTGCCATTTTCAAAATACTGCGGCAGTTCCGGCTGAAAGTTTGTAAGCAGAAAACCTCCTGCCCCGAGCACATCAAACACGCGTAACGGAAGCCCCGTTTTTATATTTGGAATTGTAAAATTCAGATTGATCCTGCTTCCTGCAAAAACCTCTGGCATTTCCTGCCAGTAATCCACCGGTCCTTTCGTACTGACACGGAGCAGTCCGCTGTTTTTCTCTTTGTTATACACCGATACCGCATACTTTTTGGAAAGCGCGATCAGTGCCTGTGTCCGTGCCACGGAAGCGATCTTAAATCCGAGTACGGTTGTGGAAAATATCAGCGCAAGATCCGAAAACGAATCCTCTGATTTTTCCAGATGATAATTTTCCTCGATCTGTTCCAAAATATCCGGTGTCAGCATATCATCGATGATCTGATGATCCGGCACCACAAGACGCGCCTGTATGACACCGTCCAGATATCCCCTCAGCCGCTCCGGAAACGTATCTTTCATGTCATCATAGGCATTACGGTCCGTATACAGGCTCCCCACAAATGAAATATCATCCTGATAGCCCGCTTTTTTGTCTGCAAGCAGTTCATCCAGCCGGTCCGTGTTCACCGCAAGCGGCAGATGATAAATATGGCGCACACCTCTTGCCTTAAATTCCAGATAATTGCTCCGGTCAAAGGTAAAGATCCGGTTGCAGTCATGAAATACCGACCGGTCGTACATTCCGATCAGCGGATTGTCGCAGGTCCAGCAGACATAGCGAAGCTTCATCCGCTCACAGAGATTCGAGATCGCCGGAAAATAATTCATCGTAAAGAAAAACTCATATACGTTCTGCGTGATCTTCTCTGTCAGGATCCGCTCAAATTCCAGATCCCTGTCATACGTCTTTTCCCTGCGCTCCACACTGTCCACCTCATAACCCAGACGGCGGAATGTCTGCTCAATATCCAGATCATTATAGGAATTCCAGCGATAGATCAGAATCTTTTTCATATCAGTTTGTCTCTGTCTTCTCCTCATCGATCAGATCCAGGATGCGCTGGATCTCAGCCCCTTCCACCGGTGCTGCTCCGCAGTCGATGCGCTTTCCGCTCTCGTCCACACGTCCCATCGCGCGTTCCTCTTTCTTTGGAGTCTGTTCGATTGTAAAATAATATGCTTTTTTCGCCTGTTCATTCCATGCAAGGTACACTCTGTGGCACAAACCCGGAACCAGTCCTTTTTCCGGAAGATCCACGCGGATCAGAAGCAGATCCTTGCGCACATTGAGCGCCATAAAATCAAAGTCAGACGTTTCGTACGGCGCACCCGGTTCTTTCGGGAACGCGCTGCGGTAAAGCTCGCAGACGAACGCTTCTTTTCCTTCGCACAGATCTCTGGTGAATTTGTCTCCATCGGTAAAAAGCATATGCGGGATCGTCTTAAGCTCCATATTTCTGCGTACCAGTGCATGATACTGGGCAGCATTCAGCTTTACAACCTTCTTGTTTTCAAGCATCTTGTCGTCCTGCGCCTTTAATTTTTCGAGCAGTGCCTTCTTCACCAGTACATTTTCATGGAACGGATTCAACGCCAGCCCTTCGAGCTTGGATCCCTCCTTTAATACGGTCATATAACTTCCACGGAAAGTGACTTCCAGAATCGTATGGAATTTCTGGTCTTTTGGAATTTCTTCTTTTCTTGTATACAGTGGAAGATACTGTTCTTCCTTATTGTTCTTTAAAATGCTCGGAAGCGGTGTGATTCCCTGCGGGATCGCGATCCTCTCTCCCTGCTTTGCTTCTTTTAAGAAGGTAAGATCCGTTCCTTCCGGAAAAACTGCCGGGACAAACAGATGCGCATAGCGCAGACCGTTTAAAACCGCGGACAGATTGTCCTTGTTCTGCTCTTTCGCATATGCTTCCAGTACTTCCTCGAGTTTTGTATTGTCCGGCATCTTCGCCGCATTGGTATGATCCATGTTATGTTCTCCTTTATCGTGTTTATTCATCGAATTCGACTGTTACAAAGAATCCCTTCGGGGTCTCTTCGACATTGACCACTTTTCCTTCTTTGGACTTCAGCCGTTCCGAAAATTTATAATTTGCAGACATTGCAAAGGAATTTCCCAGGTTGTAATAATAGGAATTCGGGAGTTTGCCCTCCGTCACCGGAAGTACATCTCCGATCTTTAATAACCCGGTACGTTCCATCTTAAATTCCATTCTGCGCATACAAAATCACTTTCCTTAGTTTTAAAGTTCTTTTCCCTCGGTATCGATCGCGTTTAAATCCTGCTCCATCTGTTTTGCTGCTTTCACCGCTCTCGATACGATCCAGATATCGGATATTCCGTCATAAATAAGTGCGATCCCAATCAGTTTGAACGCGATCTGTGCCGCCTCAAACGCCTTTACGATCAAAAGAATGCCGATCGCGAGATTTACGATCGCAAGGATCAGACAGGAGATCCATGCCGAACCCTCCGCCTGTTTTGCCTGGATGGAAAGACGCAGATCCTCCACTCCGTGCAAAAAAAGAATTGCTCCAATGATCGCCGGGATCAGGTTGATGATGATCCGTGGATTGATAAAGATCCACACGCCGAGCAAAAGAACAACGACTCCTCCGATCAGTCTAAAATTATTTCCCACACGATCCGTAAAATAAATGATCATATGTGCGACGCCCATGACAATAAGTACGACCGCAAGCAGCTTGCAAAGCAGATCGGTCGTCTGTTCCGTATAAACCAGCAGAACCACCCCGAATATGATGCATAACACTGCTGACAATATGGTATCCGCCTTAATTTTCTTTAAGATTTCCTTCATAGAAATACTCCTTTCTCTGCTAGAGTCCTAAATAAAATTATAGCACTTTCTTCCTGTAAAAGCTATTGAATTATGTCCGCGTACGCGCCATCGATGACTTTCATCAGATCTTCCGGCGAAAGCGCGATGCTTGTCCCGATCCTTCCTCCGCTGATGTAGATCTTATCATACTGCGCCGCCGACTGATGCACGATCGTATGGAACGCTTTTTTCATTCCAAGCGGACTGCATCCCCCGCGGACATATCCCGTGATCTTTGTGATATCTTTTACATGGATCATTTCCACCGACTTCTCACCGACTGCTTTTGCCGCCGCTTTTAAGTCCACCTCGTCCGCGATCGGAACCACATAGACATAAAACTGTCCGCTCTTTCCCTGCATCACCAGCGTTTTAAAACTCCGCTCCACCGGCGCTCCGGTCGCCTCCGCCGTGTGAAGTCCGTCAATAAATTCATCACATTCATAATTTAATACTTCATAAGGTATTTTATTGCGCTCCAAAAGGCGCATTGCATTTGTTTTCGCTTCTTTTCCCATCATTTGTCCTCTTTTTCTTACATAAAATTCGGCATTTTTTCTTTGATCTGCATGCCGGTCGGCGTCACAGCCAGTCCGCCCTCCCCGGTCTCTTTCAGACAGGAAGGCATGCTTCTTCCGATATTCCGCATCGCGTCGATCACTTCGTCCGGCGGGATCCGGCTTAGAATTCCCGCCATCGCCATATCGGATGCCGTAAGCGCATTGACCGCGCCGATCACATTTCTTTTGATGCATGGCACTTCCACCAGCCCCGCCACCGGATCACAGGCAAGTCCAAGCAGGCTTTTTAGTGCCAGCGCCGCAGCATGGATGATCTGCACCCCATCTCCGCCGCGAAGCCAGGTCACAGCCCCTGCCGCCATGGCAGACGCGGAACCGATCTCCGCCTGACAGCCTCCTGCCGCTCCGGCAATGAACGCGCGGTCCGCGATCACACCGCCGATACCTGCCGCCACATAAAGTGCCTCAACCAGCTGTTCCGTCGGATAATGCTCCATCTCCTCGAGGGAGAGCAGAACCGCCGGGAGCACGCCACAGGAGCCTGCGGTCGGTGCTGCCACGATCCGCTTCATACAGGCATTGGACTCGCCCATTTTTACCGCTTTTTCCATGACAAGTCCGATCAGATCTCCACAGATCAGCTTCTTTTGTGCCCTCGCCTGCGCCAGCTTTTCTCCATCTGTTCCGGCAAGTCCGCTTGCAGATACCCTTTTTGCCTCGTAACCGGCGTCCGCCTGTTTCATTGCCTCATACATGGCGCGCATCTGCGCTTTGGATTCCACCTCTTTGATCCCGCGCTCTTTGCAGTCATCAGCCAGAACTGCCTCGTAAAAACTGCTGCCCTCTGCCGCTTCGCAAATTTCTTCCAGTGATCTATACATTATGATTCCTCCAGGCTAAGATAAGTTACTTTTTCGATTCCCTCTAAATGTTCCAGCCACCGGATGGCTTCCTGCGGCACCTCCTGGTCACACTCGATGACCATAACCGCGTTTCCGCCACGGCTGTCACGATAAAGCTGCATCGTCGCGATATTCACAGATTTATGCGCGAGCATGGACGTCACCTCGGTAACATGTCCCGGCTGATCCAGGTTATGGACGATAAGCGTCGGATACTCTCCGCAGAAATTCGCGGTCAGACCGTCGATCTCACAGATGCGGATCTGCCCTCCGCCGATGGATGCCGCCACGATCTCAAGCGTTCTCCCACTCTCTCCGGTCAGCTTCATTTTTACCGTATTCGGATGCGCATCACCAAGATCGATCCCGTGAATGGAAAACGTTAGGTTTCTCTCCGCCGCGATCGCAAAGCTGTTCGGGATATTTTCATCATCCACCGCAAGACCAAGCAGCCCGGCAACGAGCGCCCGGTCTGTGCCATGTCCTTTTCCGGTTGCAAGGAAGGAACCGTGAAAACAGATTTCTGCCTGCTGTACCGGTTCCGCCAAAAGCTTTCTCGATATCTGCCCGATCTTTACCGCGCCCGCCGTATGGGAACTCGACGGTCCGACCATGACCGGTCCAATGATGTCCATGATGTTCATAGCCCTTCCTCCTTTTCCTTTGTAGCATGCCCCAAAACTTCTAATCTACATCATACTATGTTACAAAAAGAATGTAAATCTGCTTTTTTGCTTTACTGCGCGGACTCGGTATCTGCCGTGACTGCCTCGTTATTTCCACTTTCCCACAGATCGGAGAGCGTTCCAAAATGATAGCCCATGTTCTCCCATTTCGTCAGCAGTTCGTCTAGGATATTTCCGTTGGTATCGGATGTATTGTGGAGCAAAACGATCGCCCCCGGATGGATCCGTCCGAGCAGCTTCTCATACGCCTGCTCTGGTGTCGGCTGATTGTCCGCATACCAGTCCACATAGGCAAGGCTCCAGAAAAACGTGTGATAGCCGAGATCCTGCGCCATCTTTAAGTTTTCCGTGCTGTATTTTCCCTGCGGCGGACGGTAATATTTCGTCATCTCCTGACCGGTGATCTCTTTGTACTTTGCTTCCACATCCCCGATCTCTTTTCCAAACGATGCCTGATCGGAGATCGCCGACATATCCGGGTGGTGATAGGTGTGGTTTCCGACCGTGTGTCCGTCCGCCACCATCTGCTTTACCAGATCCGGACTGCTCTCCAGAAAATGCCCTACCACAAAAAATGTTGCTTTTACCTGATGCTTTTTTAATGCCTCAAGGATCTTTGGCGTATTGCCGTTCTCATATCCGCAGTCAAACGTAAGGTAGATGACCTTGTCGTCCCCGTCACCCACATAATAGGTGTCATACTGCTTTAATTCCTCCGCACTCACATTTCCGGTCGGCTTTTCTCCTTCCGCTCCAAAACCAAGTCCCCAGTTATCCACGGCAGACGCGATATTCGCTGTCGTTGTCCACTGCGTAAAAAGAGCGGCCGCTCCCCTGCCCGCCAGAAATATCATGGCTGCGGCAAGAAGGATACGACCGCCCTTTTTCCATCTGCTTTCCTCTCTTTTTTGTTCCATACTGCTCCCAGAAAAATCTTCTTACTCTATTTATATAGAAGGAAACAGCTTTTATTCCTCACTTTGTCTCTTAAAAAACGCCTAGTAGGAAATGACCTCTGCGCCGTCTTCGGTGACAAGCACCTGGATCTCCCACTGCGCGGACGGTTTTCCGTCCTCGGTGTAAACTGTCCAGTCATTCTCGGAATCGATATAGATATCCGGTCTTCCCATGTTTACCATCGGCTCGATCGTAAAGATCATGCCCGGCACCATGAGCATCTCCTGTCCCTTTTTGGAGTTATAGCTTACCCATGGATCCTCGTGGAATTCCAGTCCGATGCCGTGACCGCCGATCTCCCGGACTACGGTATAGCCATTGGCAAACGCGTGGTCATGCACTGCCTGCCCCATATCTCCGAGAAAATGCCACGGTTTTACTTCTTTTAAGCCGATCTCCACACACTCTTTTGTGACCTGGACCAGCTTTCTTTTTTCCTCACTGACATTTCCGATACAGAACATTCTGGATGAATCTGAAAAATATCCGTTTAAGATCGTGGATACATCCACGTTGATGATATCACCGTCTTTTAAGATCTCGTTCTCTGACGGTATGCCGTGGCACACCTGATCATTGATGGAGGTACACACGCTCTTTGGAAATCCCTGATAATGTAACGGCGCCGGGATTCCTCCCATTGCAGTGGTACGCTCGTATACCATCTTGTCGATCTCCTCGGTGCTCATACCCTCTTTGATGTGCTCGCCGATATAATCGAGTACCGCAATGTTGATCTTTGCGCTCTCTTTGATTCCGGCGATCTCATCCGGCTTTTTGATGATCTCGTGCGGCGGCACGATATGGCCTTCGCTGCGGAACTTTTCAATTTTTTCATCAAACTGCTCATGGCACACCTTATATTTTTTTCCGCTGCCACACCAGCATGGATCATTTCTTCCAATTTTAAATGACATATTTTCACTCTTTCTGTTTGCGTAGTTTACTGGTTTCTAACGTTCTACAATAACATTTCCAAAATCGATCTTGTCCCACACCTTTTCATTGACCGAATAGGTATGGTCCTCCAAAATTTTTTTATAATTACTGCCGGACACACCGTAGCTTTCATAGGTATGGTCTTCCTCATCAAAGCTGTTGCGCTCTGTAAGTACCGTCTGATATTTTTCTGCCAGCGCCAGACGAAACATCGTATCCGATATCTTCTGTTCGGTCACGCCGAGACGTTCTTTCTGCTCTTCGGTCAGATCCGCCCAGAAATCTCCCTCTTTGCTTACCAGCGCCGCGTTTTCCTCCGGCGAAAGCTCCAGCCCTTCTTCTTTTGCCATGCAGTAAAAGATCTCATCATGCACTGCCATATCAAGGACTGCCTGCTTTCCCGCCTCTTTCACATTTTCCCCGCCGACATACTGTTTCCAGTAGGCATCCGCATCGGAAAGCGAGTAAATTTCCGCCTGTTTCTCGATCATCGTCTCCTCATAGGCAACATAAAACGCGATATCCTCCAAAGAGAGTGCTTCTCCATCCACCGTCACCGCCGTCTCATCTAAGTTTTCCCCATAGACGAGCATCTTGTGGCTGTCGGTGTAAAACACCATAAAAAACACAATGATCAGGGCTAAAACAGAACCTGTCAGCATTTTCTTCGCTTTTTGCATGTAAATCCTCTTTTACTTCGCGCAGAGTTTTGCAACGATCTGATTGATCACCTTACCGTCTGCCTTGCCGCGCAGCTTCGGCATAACTTCTTTCATGATCTGCCCTTTGTTTCCGCTGGCGAGCACATCAGCGAATTCTTCGGTCAGCACTTTTTCCACTTCTTCCGCTGACATCAGCTTCGGCGCATACTCGCTGATAATGTCATATCTTGCCTGATACTGTTCCTTCAAATCGGTTCTGTCCGCCGGGCAGGTATCAAGCTGCTCCTTTACGGTATTTAACTCTTTTAATACCGTGCGGTCTACCAGATCTTCTTTTATGTCATCCCGGCATCCTGCGTCAATGGCATTTTTCTTTACCGCTGACACCAGTGATGAAATCGCTTCTTTTCTCACTTTATCTTTCGCCTTCATTGCGGCGATCATATCTTTTTGTAATGTTTCCATCTGCATAATAGCTCTTCCTCCTGAAAAACAATCTATTACTATTATACGCCAGTTTCCGTTTTTGACAAGGGCAGGAGAAAAGATTAAAATGAGAGAAAGTATCTGTTTGCTATTTTTCAGGAAAGGATTTTTGTCATGGAAACTTATGAACACGTCACACACACCTTTTCCCCTGTCTTCGATGAGACTTCGCGCATCCTGATCCTCGGAAGCTTTCCATCCGTCAAATCAAGGGAACAGCAATTTTATTACGGGCACCCGCAGAACCGCTTCTGGAAGCTGCTCGCTTTACTGCTTTCGGATGACTGCCCGGTCTCCATTCCGGAGAAACAGGCATTTCTGCTCCGTCATCACATTGCCGTATGGGATGTGATCGCAAGCTGTGACATCATCGGTTCTTCCGACAGCAGTATCCGCAATGTGATCCCCGCTGATATCGGACGCATCCTGTCTTCCGCGCCGATCTCTGCCGTATTCGCGAACGGCGCGACCGCGCACCGCCTCTATCAGAAATACATCTTTCCGGCAACCGGTTTTCCTGCCGCTAAACTCCCGTCAACCAGTCCTGCCAATGCCGCTTTTTCCATAGAAAAACTGCAGGACAACTGGAATGTCATCCTGCAGTATCTTTAGATCTGTGATCTCTTTCTTCTTTTAAAGCACACGGCGTACCGTTGTGATCGTCCGGTAGGTCGCGCTGTTGGTCTTGATCCCTCCGACCGGGTACGGCTTGGAGCTGCTGGCATTTACGATCTGGCCTCCGCCGATGTAGATCGCCACATGTCCGGTATAGCACACAATATCTCCCGGCTGGATATTCTCATAACTTACTTCCTGTCCGCATCCGGCAAGCGCCGCGGAACTGTGCGGAAGACTGACTCCGAAATGCGCGTAAACGCTCATGACATATCCGGAACAGTCTGCGCCATCCGTAAGGCTTGTCCCTCCGCTGACATACGGATTTCCCACGAACTGAAGCGCATAGGACGCCACATCGCTTCCACTGACTCCGGTTTTATAACCCGGATTTTTCCCACTGCCGGAAGATGTACTTCCACTGTTCGTACCGGAGGAACTGTCCTGCGTCTTTCCGGTTTGGGAATCACTGCTGCTGTCCGTCTGGGATGTCGTGTTCGCAGTATCCTTACCTGTGGACGCAACCGTCGTCGTGCTGTCTGTTTTCGCACTGTCAGTCTTTTTCTTTGCCGCCGCGGCTGCCGCTGCTGCTTCTGCCGCCTGACGCTCCTGTTCCTGGCGGATGATCTCATTTTGCTGCTCGATCGTTGCCGCATACTGTGCCGCAAGATTCTTCGCGTTGGCAAGCTGTGTATCAAAATCGGACATCTGTGACTGCTTTTCGGCGATCACGGTCTGAAGCTGTGTCTCCTGCTCCTCATAGCTTTCCTGGATCTCCTCAAGTTCCGCCTCTTCTCCCTGCACCTGGATCTGAAGATCTGCCACCTGCTGTACCGTCTGCTGATACTGTATCAGCAGATTTCTGTCATAGGAATACACGGAATTGACATATTCCGCCCGGTTCACAAAGTCAGAGATGTCTTTGGATTCTAACAGGCTCTGTAACATCGTGCTGTCTCCGTTTTCATACATGTACTGAATGCGCAGCTTCATATCTTCGTATTCGGTCTGCTCATTCTGCTGTGCCTGCACCAGCTGGTTTCCGACATCCTCCAGCTCAGCCTGCTTCTGCGTGATCTCATCCGAAAGGATCTGGATATTGACAAGCACCTCGGAAAGCTGCGCGTCCAGAGAGTTCATCTCACTCTGTAACTGCGCCTGTTCGTTCTGCAGGCTGCTTATTTTTTCATTCTGGCTGTTTAAATCGCTCTCCGCTTCCGTTTTCGCGTTTTTCGCCTTGGAAAGCGTAGAAGCAGATACCGGCACAACACTAAGACCCATAAGTATTCCTGCCATACATGCTGCTACGACTTTCCTGTGCATACACATTTTCTCCCCGGGCTTTAAATCTTTTGTATTTCTGCTCATATATCTGCTTCTTTCTTTTTCATTCTTAACGGAACTGTTTTTACTGTCCTGCCGGCAAAGTCGCGTTGTCAACTTCGATCTTGGTGATCACACCGTCTACGAACTCAATCTGTACCTCATCAAAATAATCGGAATCCGGATCCGCGTAGTCCCAGTTCCAGCTTTCATAAAGAGACCCGTCACTGTAAGTATCCGAATAGGTATTGCTCGGTTCTCCAAGCGCTGTTCTGACTTCATCCTGTGTTGACGCAAAGGTAATGCCGTTTTGCATCACAAGATCCGGTGCCGTAGAATATCCGTCATTGTACGCGATGATCCCCGCAACATAGCAGTCTTCCATCGCAAGATCGGAACCGCTCATATTATAAAGCCAGATGCTGCACACATCATTTCCTTCGCTGTCATAAGCATTTGTGATATCGTAATTGTCATATCCGTCCGCGCTGACGATGTCTCCTGTTTCATCCGCATCCATGGTAAGACCGGTCTCTGCCACGAAATCCGCATAGCTTAACGGGAAAGTAACGGTTGCGCCGTTTATGGTAACCGTCGGATCGGTATAACCGCTTCCGGCTGTAACGCCTGCTGATGCATAACCTGTATCTGCGTCTTCGGTGTCTTCTTCCTCCCATTCATCCGCGTCTTCATCAGTTTCTTCCTCATCCGCATCATCGTCATCATAATAATTATAATCCTGCTCATCGTAATAATCATAGGAACCGCTTCCCACCGAAGAGCCGGAATTACCTGATCCGACAAACGGAAGGACTGACAGACCGACTGCCGCGATCAGTATAATTACAATCACATAAAACGCAAGGCAAACGCCAAGACCGATCCACAAAAAGATATTTGATATTTTTGCGTTAGATTTAAATTCTTCCCATTTTCCCTCTTTATAAGAAGTATTTGCCTTACAGGTAAACACGCAGGCAATGATACCGCAGATCAGCGAGATCAGGTTTCCGCTGATCATCTCAAGAATACTGAATGTCAGTTTCATTCCAAACCGGTTCTTTAACGGCTGTCCCTTTTTATCTAACGGAACATTTCCATTTCCATATGGGTTGTAACCGCCGTACGTCTGCTGTCCGTTCTGATATGGATTGCCATAATTCTGCTGTCCGCTCCCCTGTGACGGAGCCCCATAATCCTGATAATATGGATTCTGGTTTGTTTCTCCTCCATCGTTATTGTTTTCAAATTCGTTTGACATGTTCTTAAAAACTCCTTTTTTACTTACATTTCATAACTTCTTTCCTATCATATCAAACTTTCCCGGCGTCAGCAAGATTTTTCGTCAATTTTACCTATGATACTGCCTTTACGATCAGCAGTTTTTCGCCTGTTTTCATCTGTGTTCCACTCAGTTCGTTCGTATCTATGATATTTTGCACAGTCGTATGGTTCTCTTTCGCGATATTCCACATGGAATCGCCCTCTTTTACGATATATCCGGTAATCCCCGGCCGTTTCTGCAAGACATCCAGGTTCAGTTCTTCTTCTTTCACCTCTTTTAAGATCTTGATATGCTGCTTAAAGAACGCGATCAGATTGAGATCCACCGTCGCTTTGATCTCCACATTGCCGCCATCTAAAAGGATCGCGGAAAGCTGTTCCACGCAGCATTCGAGTTCTGTTCTGGTGTCACTTGTGATCCCATCCGCCTCGATCAGCTGCCGGAACGGAAGGAGCGTTTCCCACGCGCCGATCGGAGAAGCGTCCTCCGCCGTGACAAAAAGGATCTGCACCTGTAACGTGCCCTCCACTTCCACACCGTTTTCCGTGACACGGCTTTTCTCAACCGCCGCCTTTCCGCTACACGAACAGATCTGAAGGATATTTCCCTCTTCTCTGGGGATCTCCATCCGTTCTTCCACTCTGCATTTGGTATTGTTTTTCATCAGCAGCTTTTCGAGTGTTCCCTCTTCGTATTCCGGGATCAGATTCTTCTTTAACGAATACAGATCCTCCAGCACCTCCACCGGCTCCTCTCTCCAGACATGAATGTCAAGATCAAGCGTAAGATCCAGCGCAAGCATACGCTCTTCCCCGTCGTAGTCCGGCTTCACGATCAGTTCCATCAGTCCCGGGTTCACCTGTATCTGCGCGATCAGCTCCTCTTCCGGGAGCGCGCATTCCACGTCCGCGCGCAGCGGGAGCGCCGTCTCCATCCACTGCAGTTTTTCTTCCTCTTCCACGCCGTTATAGATGACAAAGACCAACACTTCCCCGGTGACTTCTATTTTTCCCTCTTTCAGGCGGGTATCCAGACAGCGGATCTGCACATTTTTCCATAAGAGTTCCGACACATTCGGCTTGTTGGACGGCAGCGTGATCTCCTGTTTGAACCTGCAGTTATCCCGTTTTGCCATGATAAGCGAAAGCACTTCCCTGCTGCTCACATTTTTCTCAACCGCCTCTTCCTCCTCAATATCATAAGCAACCGCCTCATCTCCGATCGTCTCCGCAGATGCCCGCAGAAATACCAGTGCACGGATATTTAATTTTCTGGAATTGATGATCCCGATGGAAAGATCCTCGATCTGTGTATGGATCTTTACCGTATCCGTCTCGGCCACCTGATCCATGCCAAGATTCTCCTGAAACGGTATGCTTCCGGTAAGCGACGCGATCCGCATCTGGGACTGGTCACTTTTATAAAGGATGGCAAACTCCAGCGTCCCCTTCACCCACACATGACCGTCACTCACCCGCACTTCCTCAAGCCGGATCTCTCCCTTATCCTGGATCACCTTGACCACATCCGGTTTATGGTCGGAAATATTAAAATCATCATCGAGCGTCAGCTGGCTCACCGCCTGCCCCTTTTCCTGATTTCTGTGTATGTATTTTTTCTTTAATACCAAAAAAAGCCCTCCTGTTCCGAATATCTATCACATCTTATTCGGAACAGAAGAGCTTTATGCTCGTTTAGCATAATTTCATTCTGATATCTCTTGTAATCACATCGGTGTAACTGAAAGACAACAGCTGCGGCGGATTCGCCTCGTTCTCGTCATTTACCAGAATGGTAAAAACGCTCGCATATGCCTTCTGGATCACGCCTTCCTGTACATCAACTTTATTTCTTCCCCTGTCTAACTGAATCATAACCTTGTTGCCACAACGCTGATGTATGGATGACCGTACTTTGCTAATATCTGATTGCTGCATAATTAACATCCCTCCCTAGTTTACCATTGCTTTAGTATAGCACTGCGTTAAAACTTTGTCAAGCTAAATATTTTGAATATCAAAATATTTTTCACTCAAATATCACGTTCTTGTTCTGACGCTCCGTCTTCAATACAATATATGGGAAACTCGGGCTCTTTGCCGGATGTTCATTTCCTGCGGGTCCGATCAGTTCCGTATCGATACAGACCGCATTTCCGGTCAGATAAAACTCCTTTACCGCTATACTGTAACCGCCGGTCTCCTGCTCTCCATAGCCATGAACCACATAAAGCGCGTCGTCCGTCTCATAAGTGAGCTTGCACTCCGCCGCTTTCTTTTCTTCGATCGTATCAAGCAGCGCCTGCGGAATGTCCTCCTCATCCACGATCGTATACGAAAGATCTTTTACTTTCTGCGTCTTTTCCTCCCGCACGGCACAGCCGCAGAGCAGGCATAAGAGACCGACAAGAAGCATCAGCAGCCGGCATTTTCCTGTTATCAAATTGCGCAATTCTAAAACTTCCCATAATTTCCTTATTATATTTTATGCCGTTTTCACATTTCCTATTCCGTTTTCTCCCGGAAAAAGAGATGTACTTCCTCGGTTTCCTATTGTATAATGGAAAAAACTATTTTTTTAAAGGAAGGCTTATTATGATTCGAACAATACTTGCGCTGCTTTTTGCAGTCTGCTATCTGATCCTTGGTATTCCCGTACTGATCGTCGAATGGATCATCCGAAAATTCAACCGGCACGCAGCTGACATCAGTTCCCTGCGCATGGTGCAGTGGGCATTTCGCGTCATCTGTTTCATCTGCGGCGTAAAGCTCACCGTAAAGGGTGAGGAGAATGTACCAAAGGATAAGGCAGTTCTTTATGTATGCAATCACCGGAGTTATTTTGATATTATCATCACCTATGCCAGATGCCCGGGGCTTACCGGCTATATTTCCAAGGACACCCTCGGAAAGGTACCTCTTTTAAACATCTGGATGAAACGTCTCTACTGCCTGTTTTTGGACCGTAAAGATATCAAACAGGGATTAAAGACGATTTTACAGGGAATTGACTATGTAAAAGACGGCGTTTCCATGTGCATTTTCCCGGAAGGAACCAGAAACACCACCGAAGATCTGCTGTTACCGTTTAAAGCAGGCAGCTTAAAGATCGCAGAAAAAACCGGCTGCCCCATTGTTCCAATGGCGATCACCGGTTCTGCTGATATCTTGGAAAATCATTTTCCCCGCGTAAAATCAACACATGTCGTTTTACAGTACGGGGAACCGATTCTGATGGAAGACCTCTCAAAGGACGACCGCAAGCATCTTGCCGCCATCGTCCAGAAAAAGGTCGAAACTATGCTTACTGACAATCAGTCAATGCTTTCACAATCTTAGGATATTCCATAAAATGGGAGGCCTTGACCAAAACCGTGTCTCCCTTTTTTAAGAATGGCAGAAGCTGCTCCAAGAGAGCATCCCTCGTCTTAAAATAATATACTTCGCAGGTCTTACTTTCTTTTTGAGCCGCTTTTGCGATCTCTTCGGAAAGTTCTCCTGCGCAGAATAAGACATCAATCTCTTTCTTTGCAAGATACTCCCCTACCTCGTAGTGGAGTTTTTTTTCGTTTTCACCCAGTTCTCCCATATCTCCGAGAACCGCGATCTTTCTTCCTTCCGCAGTCGCAAGGACATCGATCGACGCTTTCATGGAAACCGGGTTGGCATTGTAACAGTCGTCGATGACTGTCATGCTTCCGGTGTTTAACAGATTCGTCCTTCCGCCGATGGTCTTTGCCTTTAAGATCCCGGAACTGATCTGATCGAGGGAAAGTCCGAGGGAAAGTCCGACCGCAGTTGCCGCGAGCGCATTGTATACATTGTGTTCGCCCGGGATCGGAATGCGCACATCCCGCTCGCCCTCCGGTGTATGTATCCGCGCCTGCATGCCATACAGTCCGAGGTTTTCCACCCCGGTCGCGTATACCGACTTTTTCGCGTCTTCCCGGTATTCCATCTTTTCTTCCATGCCATAGAAGACCGGCTCTTTGTCGCCGACCTGACGGATCGTTGAGAGCTTGTCGTCATCTCCGTTTAAGATCGCGATCCCGTCTTTTTTCAGATGCGCAAAGGACTCGGTCTTCGCTTTTAAGATCCCATCTCTGGTCTTTAAGTTTTCCAGATGGCAAAGTCCGATATTTGTGATCACACAGATATCCGGGTTCGCCATGGTCGCAAGACGGTGCATCTCACCAAACTCGGAAATGCCCATCTCAAGAACTGCCACCTCATGTTCCGCACGGATCTTAAAGATCGTGAGCGGAAGTCCGATCTCGTTGTTATAATTTCCTTCGGTCTTTAAGACCTTGTATTTCTCGGAAAGCACGGATGCGATCATCTCTTTCGTGCTGGTCTTACCGACACTTCCGGTGATCCCGACAACTTTGATATCCAGCGATTTCCGGTAATACTCCGCCAGATCGCGCAGTGCCTTTGTTGTGCTCTCCACAAGGATATAAGGCCCTGCCGGATCCTCTAACTGCTGCTCCGACAAAACTGCTGCCGCGCCTTTTGCAAAGACATCCGGGATAAACTTGTGCCCATCGACTTTTTCTCCCGGGATTGCGACAAACAGATAGCCGGACTCCACCTGTCTGCTGTCAATGACAACACCAAGGACTTCCGTCTTTTTTTCAGCTTCCGTTCCAATGTATCTGCCGCCGCACGCCTTTTCGATATTTTCCAATGTCATATTTTTCATCGATCGTATTATCCTCTACTGGTATTTTTTCATGGAAACCCGGATCAGCTGTTCGCACAGATCCTCAAAATTCACACCGATCGCCGCCGCTTCCTGCGGAACCAGGCTGGTAGGTGTCATTCCCGGAAGTGTATTCGCCTCAAGACAGAACAGATTCTCGTCCGCATCCATCAGAAAATCCATGCGGGAGTAGGTGTCAAGCCCGATCACTTCTGCCGCGCGCTCTGCGTAATACTGCATTTTTTTGGTCACTTCTTCGGAAAGTTCTGCCGGGCAGGTCTCTACCGTACTTCCCGCTTTGTATTTATTTACGAAATCATAAAATCCCTGCTTCGGCGCGATCTCGATGACCGGCAGTGCCTTGCCGTCGATGACGCCAACCGAAAACTCTCTGCCCTTGATGTAGTCTTCGATCACAACTTCCTCTTCGTAACGGAATGCTTCCTCTAATGCTTTCTCATATGCTTCTTTGGTATCCGCAATGGAAACACCGATGCTGGATCCGCCGCTGCATGGTTTTACCACACAAGGAAGGGTAAGTCCGGTCTTTTCAAATGCCGTTGCGCGGTCCGCTTTCTTTAATGTGATACCGTGCGGAGTCGGGATATCGTTCACCTCAAAATACAGCTTTGTCACGGATTTGTTCATTGCCACCGCACTGCTGAAGTATCCGGTTCCCGTATATTTTACGCCAAACAGATCCAGCGCCGCCTGCACTTTTCCGTTCTCTCCGTTTTCTCCGTGAAGCGCCATAAATACGATGTCCGCCATCTGACACATCTCTATGACATTCGGACCGAAAAACGCGTCTGATTTGTCCTCACGCATTGCCTTTACCTTTGCAATGTCCGGGGCTGTCTCAGGAATGCCCTCCACCTTGACGCTCACTTCCTCTGAACGGTCAAAAATCCCATCCAGATCTTCTTTCTTATTGCTATATCCCATAAATACATCCAGCAAAATAACCTGATGTCCTTTTGCGCGTAATGCCTTGCTGACCATGTTTCCTGTCACAAACGAAACGTCTCTTTCTGTGCTGAGTCCGCCTGCTAAAACAACTATCTTCATGCCTGATATCTCCTTTTTACGATTATGCTATCTATACTATACCTTTTTTTCTTTTATGACAAGAATAAAGTATCCCACTTTGCTTTCTCCAAAGGGTATCTTATTTATACATCTCCCTGTTTATTCAGATCAACATGGACAGTTCTTTTCTGTCACTTTCCCGCATGTGTTCCAACGCGCCATAGCTCCCCATGATGCGGAAAATGCATGCCGCCTGCGCAAAATAATTTTCCGCCTCTTCGCGTTCTCCAAGTTCTGTCAGTATCCGGGCAAGGCATCCGAGCAGATACGCGAGATATGCCGCTTTCGCATACTCCTTGCAAAGCCAGATGGCACGCTCCGCTTCCCTTTTTGCCTCTTTTAATTTTCCCTGCATACAGAGCATATCCGCATAATTCCCAAGGATTAACGGATAGATCTGTGCCTGTTCTTCTTCGTCCAGTTTATACTGATCAAAATACGCTTTTAACCATGTAATATAAGAAAAAGACCGCTTACGGTCTCCCATCCGGTAATATTGTACCGCTATATTATTAAAAATCGCTATCTCTTCAAACGTCAGGCGCTTGTTCCCATCCGGCAGCCCACTCTGATACCCCTTCATGGTAATGCGTAACGCCGCCTCAAGTTCCTGGATCACGATCCGGGCGGACGCCCCCTTTTTCGCATGCCACAATGCCCAGAGTGCCTGATACCTCTGCCAGTCCAGCCCTCTCGCCCCGACAAAGGTTTTCTGATACTGGTCTAAAAGTTCCTCGGCTTTGACCAGATCCTCTTTCAAAAAGCACCGCTCGATCTTGCGATACAGCTGCATTTCGCGTATCTCCTCACGGCTCAGATGAATGGAATACAGGTATTCCGGCTCTCCGAGTCTTTGCATCAGTGCCTCAAATGTTTTTTTATTTGGTGCCTGCACACCGTTCTCGATTTTTGACAATGTGCCAGGGGAGCAGATCCCAAACGCCAGCTCCTCCTGTGTCATTTTGCATTCTTCTCTGGCTTTCTTTATTCTCTTGCCAATTTCATATGTAGCCATTCGTATTTCCTCCTCATTTGTGATACCCCGGAGAAAACAACGCCGATACCGGATGTCCGGTATCGCAGACTTATTATAACGAAAAAAGACAGGCGGTACAAGATACCGCCCGTCTTCGGGTTTTCTTCTATCGCCTGTCTGTATGATCTTTTAGCATTCCGGCTCGATCAGTCCGTATGTATTGCCTTTTCTCTTATAGACTACATTGACTTCTTCCGTCTCCGCATTGCGGAATACAAAGAAGTTGTGTCCGAGTAATTCCATCTGTACGCACGCATCTTCCGGATACATCGGTTTCATTCCAAACTTCTTGGAACGGATGATCTTGATATCCTCATCCGAGCTTGTTTCCTTCTCGATAAATTCCTGACGCAGATTGCTTTCTGCCTGCTGCTTGGAAATGATCTTTGTCTTATATTTTTTAAGCTGCCGCTCGATGACTTCCTCCACAAGATCGATCGACACATACATATCGTTGCTGACCTGCTCCGACCGGATGATGTTTCCTTTCATCGGAATGGTAACTTCGATCTTCTGTCTTTCTTTCTCTACACTCAATGTCACATATACATCGGTGTCGGGTGTAAAATACTTCTCTAACTTTGATAACTTCTCCTCAACGGCTCCTTTCAGTCCATCGGTCAAATCAATATTTCTTCCGCTAATTGTAATACGCATGATGCCCAACCCCTTTTTGCTATATTTGATACCTATCTATATCATATTATTATTATAACATATTTTATCTATTTCGCAACATTCTTCTGCATTTTTTCGCAAATTTTTAGAATTTTTTCACAATTCTCTTGCCGGTGTCTCCGGCGGTACTCGTCCGGGAACCTATGGTTGGATTTCCTCTTCTCTTTTTGCCTGCCATCTTTCTATTATCATTTGCCCTTTGCACCCGTAATAGCGTATAATACATAATTATGGAAAATCATCACTTTAACATGGGAGGCTTTTTATGCATACCAAAACTGTACTGATCACCGGTGCCTCACGCGGGATCGGCGCCGCGCTTGCCCGCCGTTTCGCCGCCGCCGGATGTAATCTTGTTTTAAACTGCGCGCATTCGAAAGACACCTTGGAAGCGCTCGCCGCAGATCTGAAAAACACCTGCGCTGTCAACTGCATCTGCTGTCTTGGGGATATTGGGGACTTTTCATTTGTAAGGAAAATGATACAGACCGCCTCCGATACTTTCGGCGGTATTGACGTTTTGATCAACAACGCCGGTATCGCAAGCATCGGTCTGCTGACGGATATGGATATCGAAGACTGGAACCGCATTCTTTCCACCAACCTGACTTCAGTCTTTTCCACCTGCCGGTGCGCAGTTCCCTGTATGGTGCATAACAAGCAGGGAAAGATCATCAATATTTCATCGGTCTGGGGCATTGTCGGTGCCTCCTGCGAAGTCGCCTATTCCGCCTGCAAGGGCGGCGTCAACGCCTTCACACGCGCGCTGGCAAAAGAGCTGGCTCCGAGCAACATCCAGGTCAATGCCATTGCCTGCGGCGTGATCGATACCGACATGAACGCCTGCTTCTCCCCGGAGGAGCGCAGGGAACTGGAAGATGAGATCCCGGCGGGACGCTACGGCACCCCGGAAGAAGTCGCCGAGCTCGCTTTCTCTCTTGCGGCCGGCCATTCATATCTGACCGGTCAGGTCATCACCTTAGACGGCGGCTGGATCTAATTTTTCTTCTGTGCCATCACCGCATAGGGCAGTGCCACAAATCCCACTCCGCCGACTATGTTTCCTGCAGAAACGAAGAGCAGGCTTTTTAAATACAGCGGAAGACTAACGCCAGGTGCTCCTCCGTGGATCAGCACCTGGCCGATGATGCTCATATTTGCAACGCTGTGTTCAAACCCGCAGAGCATAAAGATCAAAATACACCATATTACCATGATCAGTTTGCCGGATTCACTTTTCATGCGCACACTGCACCAGACGGCAAGGCAGACGCAGATATTACAGAGTATTCCGCGCACAAACATCGCACCCGCATCCAGCGCGGACTTTGCGGCGGCCGTTGCCGTAAAGTATGCCGCCACCATTGCCGCCACAAAATATCCGATCGGATTTTCTTTTAACCATCCCGTTTTCGCCTTTCCGATCTCACTTACTTTCTTAAAATCTTCCCGATACATTTTCTCTCTCCTCCCTTTTTCTGGCATGATAAGATATCCGCCTTTCAACTGTCAAGCGGATCTTTTTGTACAAATTCCGGTGCAGGAAAACTTATTCTGGACTGCTTATTTTTACGGCGTTATAATGAAATGGATTGTAAGTACCGGGGCTTTCCCTGTACAAACATGAAAAATTTTATACTGGTACACATACTGACCGAAAGAATTTTCTGAAGGATAAGGAGGAAACTATGTACAACGTTATGTCACCAAAAGCTGAGGAATTTATCAGCGATGAAGAGATCCTGGAATGTCTCGATTATGCCGAAAAGAACAAAAACAACAGAGCTCTGATCGAGCAGATTCTGGAAAAAGCGGCAAAAATGAAAGGGATCTCCCACAAAGAAGCGATCGTCCTTTTAGACTGTGAACTGGACGATTTAAATGAGAAAATTTATGCACTGGCAGAGAAGATCAAAAAGGAATTTTACGGCAACCGTATCGTTATGTTTGCCCCGCTCTATCTGTCCAATTACTGTATCAATGGATGTGAATACTGTCCGTATCACGCAAGGAACAAACACATCACCAGAAAGAAGATGACACAGGAAGAAATCCGGCGTGAAGTCATCGCCCTGCAGGATATGGGACACAAGCGTCTTGCCATTGAAGCCGGCGAAGATCCGGTCAACAACCCGCTCGAATATATTCTTGACAGTATCAAGACTATTTACAGCATCAAACACAAAAACGGCGCGATCCGCCGTGTCAACGTAAATATCGCTGCCACAACGGTCGAGAACTACACCCGTTTAAAGGAAGCCGGCATCGGTACCTACATCCTGTTCCAGGAAACTTATAATAAGAAATCCTACGAAGCACTGCATCCGACCGGTCCAAAATCCGACTACGCATACCACACCGAAGCAATGGACCGCGCAAGGGAAGGCGGCATTGACGATATCGGCCTTGGTGTCTTATTTGGACTTAACAATTACCGCTATGATTTCACCGGTATCATCATGCATGCGGAACATCTCGAAGCCTATACCGGCGTCGGCCCGCATACGATCAGTGTGCCGAGAGTCAGACGCGCCGATGATATCGATCCGGACATGTTTGATAACGGTATTTCCGATGACATGTTCGCAAAGATCGTAGCCTGTATCCGGATCGCCGTTCCGTACACCGGCATGATCGTATCCACCAGAGAATCCGCAGAGAGCCGTAAGCGTGTGCTCCATCTCGGTATCTCACAGATCTCCGGCGGTTCCCGCACCAGTGTCGGTGGCTATGCCGAGCCGGAACCGGAAGAAGAAAATTCTGCCCAGTTCGATGTATCTGACCGCCGAAGCCTCGATGAAGTCGTACACTGGCTGATGGATCTTGGCTATGTGCCGAGTTTCTGCACCGCCTGTTATCGCGCCGGAAGAACCGGCGACCGCTTCATGAGCCTGTTAAAGAGCAAACAGATCATCAACTGCTGCCATCCGAACGCGCTCATGACACTGAAAGAGTATCTGGAAGACTACGCTTCCCCGGAAACCAAAGCTGTTGGCGAAAAGCTGATCGCGGACGAATTAAAAAACATTCCAAACGAAACCGTCCGCAAAAAGGCAGCCGAATATATTGAAAATATCCACGAGGGACAAAGAGACTTCCGTTTTTAGTTCCAAAAAAATCCCCGCGGATCCGGTTTTTCATTGCATGGATCCGCAGGGATCTTTTTCATCATATCTTTATCCCGTCATATAACAACATTATACCTTAAACCGGTAACCAACGCCCCATATCGTCTCGATATACTGCGGCTTTGCCGTGTCGATCTCGACCTTTTCCCGGATCTTTTTGATGTGTACCGTAACCGTTGCAATGTCACCGATGGACTCCATATCCCAGATTTCCCGGAACAGTTCCTCCTTGGTAAACACATGGTTCGGATGCTCCGCAAGAAATGTAAGAAGGTCGTACTCCTTGGTCGTAAACTGTTTTTCCTCATCGTTTACCCATACCCGTCTTGCCGTCTTGTCAATGCGGATCCCGCGGATCTCTATCACATCATTCTCCTTGACACTGCTTCCGATCAGGCGCTCATACCGCGCGAGATGTGCCTTCACGCGCGCAACCAGCTCACTCGGTGAAAACGGTTTTGTGATGTAATCATCTGCACCAAGTCCCAGTCCACGGATCTTGTCAATGTCATCTTTTTTCGCGGATACCATGAGGATCGGCGTATTCTTTATCTCGCGTATCCTGCGGCAGATCTCAAATCCGTCTATCCCCGGAAGCATCAGGTCGAGGATATACATATCAAAATCTTCTTCGAGTGCCCGTTTCAACCCGACATCTCCATTATTTTCAATCTCCACCTGAAAATCACTCAATTCCAGATAATCCCGTTCCAGTTCCGCGATCGCTACTTCATCTTCTATGATCAAAATCTTACTCACCTGTTGGTACCTCCTGATATTTTCTGATTACAAAATACATGATCGTTCCGGTCTCTTCCTTGCTGGTCGCCCAGATCTTTCCGCCATGATCTTCTATGATCTTGCGCACTATGGAAAGTCCGATGCCGCTTCCGCCCGTTGCGGAATTTCTCGATGCATCCGTACGATAAAAGCGGTCAAAAATGTACGGCAGGTCTTTCGCCGCGATTCCCTTTCCGTTGTCCTCGATCTCAACCTGGATAAAATCTCCCACATCCTTGATGCGGATATTGATAAAGCCCTGTGGTTTGTCCAGATATTTGAGGGAATTTCCGATGATATTATGTATCACACGGGAAAGCTGCTCCGGATCCGCAATGATCACAACTGCGTCATCCGCGTAATTGTAATAGGACAATCCGATATTGCGCGATTCCAGTTCGAGCCCGATCTCCTCCACACAGTCATTGAAATAGTCCGCCACATTGATCTTTTTGAAGTTATACGGAATGCGGTTCGTATCAATCTGGGAATAAACGGTCAGCTCGTTGATGAGCGTCGTCATCTCGTTCGCCTTGTTATAGATCGTGCGGATATAGCGGTCATGCTTCTCCGGCGTATCCGCGACTCCGTCCATGATCCCTTCCACATAGCCCTTGATCGCCGTGATCGGTGTCTTCAGGTCATGCGAAATATTGCTGATTAAGACTTTATTTTCCTTTTCATTCGCGATCTTTTCTTCCGCGTTGTCTTTGAGCCGCTGCCGCATTTCCTCAAAGTTGCGGCACAGCTCTCCTACCTCATCATTGCTGTCCACATCGATCGTAAAATCAAGGTTCCCCTCCTTGATATTCTGCGTGGCAACCTCTAATTTCTTGATCGGATTGATGATCCCACGGTAGATCCACACCGACATCATCGCCGCTGTAAAGCACAGGATGAGGATGACCGAAACCACCAGATCTATGGCAAGCTGTTTGATCTCCGGCAGGATCTGCTGTACGGTCATGACCAGAAACAGACTGCCCTTCGATCCGTCCGCATAGTGGAAATCCACCTGCTTTAACAATGCCTGCACATCTCCGTCGATATAAACACCGCTGTTCTCATCCGCGTCCGACTCTCCATACGCGGGAAGATCCTTCGGGAGATCCCTGGCATCCTCCGCACCCTCAAAAATAATATCTTCGTCTTTGCGCACGATAATGTAGGAATATTTTTCCTGCAGGCTGCTGTTTAACTCTTCGAGATATGAGACATCTTCGAGTTTCTCCGGCTTTCTCGCCGCGATCTTTTTTATTTTCTCAAAATCGTCCCTGGTAAAACGATTCAAAAGCTGAAGGGAGTTCGTCAGATAATTATAATCCGCCCCGTCTTCCAGTCCGTAAGTCTGCTCTAAATTTTTCATCTGAAAATTTTTAAATCCGAAGAGCACGGCTCCAACCAGAACCACCGGCACAAATATCATGATACAAAACGCCACGATCAGTCTTGTTTTCAGTTTCATAGGCATTTCCTCGTTGTCATTGCAAAAAAATTAAGAAGCGGCTAAACACCGCTTCTTAATTATAGCACGAAAAAGCCAAAAGCCTATAAATTTACGCACAAATATTTATAAACATTTCATAAACTCTTTTTCTTACAGATATTTCTTTAAATCTTCCACCTTATTGAGTGCTTCCCAGGGAAGGCTTAAATCATTACGTCCGAAATGGCCGTATGCTGCGGTCGGACGATAGATCGGTCTTCTTAAGTCAAGCATCTTGATGATTCCTGCCGGACGCAGGTCAAAGTTCTCACGAACGATCTCAACCAGTTTTTCGCTGGATAATTTTCCGGTTCCAAATGTATCTACATTGATGGAAGTCGGCTGTGCAACACCGATCGCATAGGATAACTGGATCTCGCATTTTTCTGCCAGTCCTGCCGCAACCAGGTTCTTTGCAACATAACGTGCCGCATATGCTGCGGAACGGTCAACCTTGGTGCAGTCCTTTCCGGAGAAAGCGCCGCCGCCGTGACGTGCCATTCCACCGTAGGTATCTACGATGATCTTACGTCCGGTCAGACCTGCGTCACCGTGCGGTCCGCCGATCACGAAACGTCCGGTCGGATTGATGAAGAACTTGGTGTCCTTATCTACCATTTCCTTCGGAAGGATCGGATCAAATACATACTTTTTGATATCTTCATGGATCTGTTCCTGTGTCACATCATCATCATGCTGGGTAGAGAGAACGACAGCTTCAAGACGAACCGGCTTTCCTGCTTCATCATATTCCACGGAAACCTGTGTCTTTCCATCCGGTCTGAGATAGTTCAATGTACCGTCTTTTCTCACCTTGGTCAGCTGACGCGCAAGCTTGTGCGCAAGTGAGATCGGATACGGCATGAAATCTTCGGTCTCGTTTGTTGCGTAACCAAACATCATACCCTGATCTCCCGCACCGATCGCTTCGATCTGCTCATCTGACATTTTATTTTCTCTCGCTTCAAGAGCCTTATCCACGCCCATTGCGATATCCGGTGACTGCTGGTCTAACGCTACCATGACTGCACAGGTATTTCCATCAAATCCTGTCCTGGCATCGTTGTATCCGATCTCATTTACTGTCTTTCTGACGATCGCCGGGATATCAAGATGTGCCTTTGTTGTGATCTCACCGGTCACAAGGACAAATCCGGTACAGCTTGCTGTCTCGCAGGCAACACGGCTCATCGGATCTTCCGCCATACACGCATCCAGAATAGCATCGGAAACAGCATCGCACACTTTGTCCGGATGTCCTTCTGTAACAGACTCAGAAGTAAAAAGTAATTTTTCCATTATTATTCTCCTTTTCCTGAAAATAAAAAAATCCGCCAAAAGCGGACTCGATACTAAGATAATCAAATCCTCTTATTGTTCGAACAACAGCACATCCTGATCTGCGCTGCCACAAATACTCGCTCAGGTTGGCACCTTCCGTAAAGAGGGGTTGCCGTGACTTCATCGATCCTATGTATCTCCATCACTCTGAATAAGAGAAATATGTAACAATATTGAATTTTCAAATCTCTGCCGACTACATTACACCTTTCCCCGCGCATTGTCAAGTTTTTTCTACTTCGTTTTACATTTTTTATTGACCGTTTCCCTTTAAAATAGTATATTTATCTTAAAGTAATTAAATTTTTATAAACAACATATTTTTATTTTGGGGGAGTTTATATGAACGTCAAAGAATATTCCGTAAATGAGCTGGTTCCCGGCATGATCATAGCTGCGCCGGTCATCACCAACGCCGGTCAGATCCTGCTTGATGTCGGTGTCACGCTGACCAGACCGCTCATTGAAAAAATTGCATTTTACCAGATTCCGTCTGTGACCATAGAAGTCGTAACCGGGACGGAAGAAAAAGAACCGGAGAAAAAGGAGCCGGAGGCAAAAGAAACCGCTGAGAAAAAGGCTGATTTCTTTACACAGAATTCCCTGCTCCACTATGAGCAGAAGACTTCTACCAACGGCACCAGCCAGTCGGTCGAGCCTTCTTATTCACAGAAGGTCAAAAAAAGTGCCGCTTTCCAGAAATTCCAGGTTGATTTTTCTTTCAGTGCCAATGACTTAAAGAATATCTTTGATTCGATCGTAGCAGGGGGAGCGATCGATATCAAGGATATGTTAAAAAAGGTCACTTCACTGTTAAAGCCTGAACAGACCACGATCGACTTTTTCGATATGCTGCACAATCTCCGTTCGGTGAACGACAGCATTTACGCGCACTGCATCAATGTATCTCTGATCTCACGCATGATCGGCATCTGGTTAAAGCTGCCGCAGGCTGACATCGATACCCTGACGATCGCAGGTCTTTTACATGATATCGGAAAGACCCAGATACCGGATGATATCTTAAACAAGAAGGAACGTCTGACGGACGAGGAATTTGCCCTGATCCGCAAGCATCCGGTCTTTGGTTATGACATTTTAAAGAAACATGATCTCGATGTCCGCATCTTAAAGGCTACGCTGATGCACCACGAGCGCTGTGACGGCTCCGGCTATCCACTCGCTTTAAAAGAAGGCGATATCGATGATTTCGCGCTGATCGTAGCGATCGCGGATGTCTACGATGCCATGACCGCAGCCCGCATCTACCGTGCTCCGCTCTGTCCATTTGAGGTCATTGCCGAATTCGAGAAGGAAGGACTTCAGAAATACAAACCGAAATACATCCTGACGTTCTTAGAGCATATCGCGACTACTTATCAGAACAACCGTGTCATGTTAAGCAACGGCGAAAGCGCCAAGATCGTCCTCTTGAACCAGCAGGTCTTTTCCAAACCGCTTGTTCAGCTGACCGACGGTTCCTGCATCGACTTAAACCGCAGTCCGTTATACATCAAAGCAATCATTTAATCCGCATAAAATAAAGTGTGCGCTTACCGCACACTTTCGCGCGCGAGCGGTATGTTCAACATAAACTTCATCTCCGCGAGCTGCGCATCCCCGCGGAGCGTTTTTGAATCATAGGAAGGAATTTCCTATGATTTAAAAAAATCCGATGTGATCTCCCATCACATCGGATTTTTTATGTTTATGATACTTTTAATTTAAATTTCTGAATTTCCTTTTCGGAGCTTACTTTTTCAATCTGTGCCCCAAGTGACTGTAACTTCTTATCGAAATCCTCATAGCCACGCTCGATAAAATAGATATCATCCACGGTCGTGATCCCTTCCGCCGAAAGTCCGGCAATCACGAGAGCCGCTCCCGCGCGCAGGTCCGGTGCGCTCACTCTGGCTCCGGTATAATTCTTCACGCCATTGATGATCGCGATATTGCTCTCTACTTTGATGTCTGCTCCCATGCGGGTCAGTTCATCAACATATTTGAAACGGTTCTCAAAGATACTCTCGGTCACCGTACTGGTTCCCTGCGCAATGCCAAGCACAACTGCCATCTGTGGCTGCATGTCTGTCGGAAATCCCGGATACGCAAGCGTTGTCACCTGTGTATGGCGAAGCGGCTTGCTTGAGACTACGCGGACCGCGTCGTCAAATTCTTCTACCTCACAGCCCGCCTCGATCAGCTTCGCGGTCGTCGCTTCCAGATGCTTCGGGATTACATTTTTTACGGTCACATCGCCTTTGGTCGCTGCCGCCGCAAACATGAAAGTACCTGCCTCGATCTGATCCGGAATGATCGAATACTCTGTCTTATGCAGCTTCTCCACACCGACGATACGGATCACGTCCGTTCCGGCGCCACGGATATTTGCGCCCATGCTGTTTAAGAAGTTGGCAACGTCAACTACATGCGGTTCTTTCGCCGCATTTTCAATGATCGTCTTTCCCTCTGCCATGGATGCCGCCATCATGATATTGATGGTCGCGCCAACAGAAACCTTATCCAGATAGATATGGGTTCCGTTTAAGGCATCCGCATGCGCGGAGATCAGCCCGTGCTGGATATCCACTTCGGCGCCAAGCGCACGGAATCCTTTGATATGCAGATCGATCGGACGGCTTCCGATATCACATCCGCCCGGCAGCGCTACTTCTGCTTTTTTGTATTTTCCGAGCAGTGCACCTAAAAGATAATAAGACGCACGGATCTTTTTGATAAATTCATAATCCACACTCAGATCATTGATAAACGCACCATTGATCTTTACTTTATGTTTGTTGATACGCTCCACACGCGCACCGATCCCCTCGATCGCGTTCAGGAGCACATTGATATCCCGGACATTCGGGAGATTTTCTATTGTAACGGTCTCATCTGTCATAATCGCAGCTGCAAGAATCGCAAGCGCAGCATTTTTTGCTCCACCGATCTCTACTTCCCCAACTAACGGATTTCCACCTTTAATCACATACTGTTCCATTTCGCACCTCTATGCATAACATCAATCATTCAATAAACAAATTATTATAGTAGCCTATTTTTCCGTTTGTCAAGATGTTTCCCCTCATTGTTAACAAAACGTAACATAATTGTAAATTTATTATACCATATCTCAGACATCAGGAAAAGATTTACCTGCAATTTCCATCTAGTTTATATACTGGAGCGGATCCACCTGCGTTCCTCCGATAAAGATCTCGAAGTGGACATGCGGTCCTGTGGAGTGTCCGGTACTTCCGCTTTGCGCGATCGGATCTCCCTGTGAGACGCTGGTTCCTGCGGTAACCAGTGTCTTGCTGAGATGGCAGTACCTGGTCTTTCTTCCGTCCGGATGGTCAATGATGACATTGTAACCATACCCGTTGCTCCAGTCCGCATACTCTACCACTCCGTCACTGGAAGCGTAGACCGTCGTTCCGGTCGGGCATGCCCAGTCCACACCTTTGTGCATTCTGCCCCAGCGTTTTCCGAAACCAGAGGTAAATCTTCCACCGGAGAGCGGCTTTACATAGGTCGGAGGGATCTGTGTCCCCTGTTCGATCACCGCCGGTTCGGACTGCGCAAGGATCGTCTGGTGTGCCATGCTGCGCCCGGTCTCCACGCCGTCTTTATAGGTCACAAACATATTTACTTCCCTGTGTCCGGTCGTTCCTTCCTGCAGTGTGACCTGTTTTGTCGTATACCAGCTGTCGTTTCCGACGATCGTCGGATCTGCGGTATAATCTTCTTCATATACAACACCCTGCGTCTCCCATACGGACAGATCCGGTTCCGGAACCGATATCACGATCTCATCTCCGATACAGATATAGGCATTCGTGTCCGCAAATCCGTTGAGTGCCATGATCTGGGCTACCGTTGTATGATTGTCTTCCGCGATCGTGGACAGACAGTCTCCCGCCTGCACCTCATATATCTTATTCGTTTCTTCTTCTTTTGTGACTGCCTCCGCAGCCGCTGCCGGTGTTGTAAGTTCTGACTGGTTTACATAATCTGCATAAACCGTAACAGTCTCGGCAAACCCGAGATCCACAAGTCCGGTCTCGTAATTTTTTTCTCCCGGATGCGCGCACGCGTACGCCATCCTGTCTGCGTCTCCCCGGACCGCTCCCGCCAGAAGCGGGGAAGCACTGCTTTCCGTCTCACCGTTTCCTGCTGCCCCGGCATTTCCGGATGCCTCTGCCAGCTTTGCCTCAAAGGTCTCCGCGCTGTGGTCACTGTCCGCCTCGTACACTACGCTAAATTTTCCCTCCGCGTCATACGGCTGCTTGACGGTGGAAAGAAATTCACCCACATCTTCAAGCGTCGGAAAAGAAGCGGTAAACTCCCCGATATTTACCGTATAGGCGGAAGTTCCTTCCGTAACCACTTTATGTTTCAATTCCTCAAGCACACACTGTTCTGCCTCGGTTTTCGTTAAAAGCCTGGTTCCAAACGTGCGCGCTTTTCTGATCTCGATATCCGCGTCCAGACAGACATAGCCATCGGTCAGTTCATTTAACTCTCTCCGACAGGTATTCAGCATCTCTTTTTCGTCTGTCTTCTGCCCGGCCGCACCTACTACTTTATTATCTACAATTATCTCAAAATAATTCTGTCCGATACATCTTTGCTGCGCCAGCCCCACAAGCACAAGCACTGCGGCTGTTCCTGCGGCTGCGCCCGCCTGTATGTATAATTCCTTTTTCTTTTTCATCTTATGCTTCCAGTTTGTTTAACTGTTCTGTGATCTTTTCAATCGTCTGTTCCACATTCAGATTGTCTTCACATACCGTGATGTCCGCGTATTTTTCATAGAGCGGCACACGTTCCTCATAAAGTCCGCGAAGATCCTGTCCGTCTTTTAAGACAACCCCGCGTCCTTTGATATCATGCAGACGTTTCTCCAAAATGTCATAGGAAACTTTCAGGTAGACCACGGTTCCGATCTCTCTTAAATGCTGCATCGCCTCTTTGCCATAGACCACACTGCCGCCGGTGGCGATCACGGACTTTTCCACTTCGATCTGGCTGTTGACGCGGTTTTCCACCTCAATAAATCCATCTGTTCCAACTTCCGCGATGATCTCCCGGAGCAGCTTTCCTTCCTGCTGCTGGATGATGAGATCCGCATCTATAAATTCATAGCCCAGTACCTTTGCAAGCACAACTCCTGCCGTGCTTTTTCCCACTCCGGGCATTCCGATCAATACTATATTCTTCATATCTCTTATCCTCATAATCTGTTAAAAAACGACATACTTTATTTATTTTAACATAACCTTAAATTTTTTTAAAGAAAAAAAATGGATCACAGCCTGTTTTCGGCTGTGATCCTCCAAAGTGGCATTTACTGCACGCTCTCTGTTGCATTCTCTGTCGCGATCGTGTACTGGTTACCGATGAACGTTACATTCTTCCAGACCTTGTCGTTTACTTTCCACTCGGCATCTTTTTTATATCCGTCACAAACTTCCGTATAATGGTCGGACTGACGTTTTGATACGATCTCCTGCTTCTTGTTTGCTGTCGCATCCTCATCAAATTCCTTGTCCAGACGGATCACATAATACTGTCCGTCCTCGCCCTCGATCGCGCCGGATACCTGTCCTTCGCTCAGAGCATCTGCCTCCGCGATCACATTTTTATCAAAGGAATCCTCATCGGTTCCATAGGAATATGTGCTTGCTGTCAGTCCAAAGGAAACGCCCGCGTTGTCAAAATCCGCCGCTGCCGCTTCCGCAACCTGACCGGCATACGTCTTTAATTCCGCCGCCTGTTCCTCGGAGGACGGTTCCACTGCTGCCTCGGTTCCCGCATCCTCAGTGCTTTCCGCACTTTCATCCGGCAAGGTCACTTTATAATAGGAAAAGGTACGCTGTGCCGCTTCCTCATCGCTGACCTCGGTATCTACCTCCGCAATGATCGCTTCGTGCATTTTCTGCTGGATCGTATTCAACCGCAGCATCTCTGTCACGATATCCTCGGTCGCCGTCATGCGCTCGATCGCCGGCTGCTTGTTTGCTTCCATAAACTGCGCCGCCGCGTCTTTCATGGCGCTTAATTCCTCGTCTGTGATCTCCACATTATAATCTGCCATATGATCTTCTAACAGATAATCGGTCTCGATGGATTCCATCACCTGATCCTTTACCATGTCCTCCATCGTTTTTCCGTCCCCGGAGTAATCCTGGCTCCACATATTCGCTCCCATATAGGAAGAATAATACGCGTCATAAGTAACCGCCTGATACTGTGCCATAAAGTTGGCAAGTCCGAGTTTGATCTCTTTTCCGTTTAATGTCGCAACGACAGTTTCCGGGTCTACCTCTTTGCTTCCGCATCCGCCAAGCGTAAAGGACGCCGCCAGTACGCCGGTGAGCAGAAGCGCTGTCAGTCTCTTTATCTTCATGTTTCTTTTGACCTTTCTTTCCTTCTTGTTTCCTGTTACCGCTGTCACGGTTCTTTTCCAGTGTCACTCGCTTCATTATAGTGCTTTTTATTTCCACCCGCAAGTGTTTCCTGTGCCCGATCCAAAAATTGCGCGATCACTTCTCCCGCGTCCTCGCCCTTCTGTCTGGAGTTATAGTTTAACCGGTATACGAAATACGGCGCCTTGCTGTCCGCCGTAAAGGTCACGCGGTTTTCGTAGCTTTGAACCAGCTCCGGGATCTTTGCAGGATCTACTGCCGCCTTTTCATACAGCACAAACTTAATCTCATCGCCACGCTGCGTAACTTCCGTGAAATAACCCGCATGCGCTTTTGCCTTTAACTGCGCGATAAGAAGCAGATTGTTCACAGATCTCGGTGGCTCTCCGAAACGGTCGATCAGCTCCTCGATCATCTCGTCCTTTTCTTCCTCTGTTTCGATACCCGCGATCCGCTTGTAGATATCCAGCTTCTGATACTCGTTTGGGATATAGGAAGCCGGGATGTAGGCATCCATATCGATATCGATCGACGTGTCAAAATGTTCTTCCCCGGCGATCCCCTTCGCTTCCTTGACCGCTTCATTCAACATCTTGCAGTACAGATCGTAACCGACCGCTTCCATATGCCCGTGCTGCTCGGCTCCGAGCAGATTTCCCGCGCCACGGATCTCCAGATCCCGCATCGCGATCTTAAACCCGCTTCCGAGTTCCGTAAATTCCTTGATCGCCGCAAGACGCTTTTCCGCGATCTCCTTTAACATCTTATCCCGCTTATACATAAGGAACGCATACGCTGTCCGGTTGGAGCGTCCCACACGTCCTCTGAGCTGATAGAGCTGGGAAAGTCCGAGGTTATCCGCGTCCTGTATGATCATGGTATTTACGTTTGAAATGTCAAGTCCCGTCTCAATGATCGTGGTGGACACTAACACATCGATCTCCCCGTTGATAAACCCATACATGATGTCTTCGAGTTCTTTTTCTTTCATCTGTCCGTGCGCGAATGCGACATTTGCGTCCGGCACAAGCGACGCGATCTTCGCTGCCACATCCGCAATCTGATTGACCCGGTTAAAGACGTAATAAACCTGACCGCCTCTTGCCATCTCACGCATGATCGCCTCTCGCACCAGTTCTTCATTGTACTCCATGACATAAGTCTGGATCGGCATTCGATCCATCGGCGGTTCCTCTAAGACGCTCATGTCCCGGATCCCGATCAGGCTCATATGGAGCGTACGCGGGATCGGCGTCGCCGTAAGCGTCAGCACATCCACATTATTTTTTAACTGCTTGATCTTTTCCTTGTGTCCGACACCGAAACGCTGTTCCTCATCCACGATCAGCAGTCCGAGATCTTTGAACACCACATCTTTTGAGAGCACGCGGTGCGTTCCGATCACGATATCCACCATGCCTTTTTTCAGATCTTCGATCGTCTTTTTCTGTTCGCCTGCGGTACGGAAACGGCAGAGCAGATCAACACGCACCGGAAAATCTTTCATCCGCTGTGCGAAGGTATTGTAATGCTGCTGCGCAAGGATCGTGGTCGGCACCAGATAAACCACCTGTTTTCCATCCTGCACCGCCTTGAACGCTGCGCGGATCGCAACTTCCGTCTTTCCGTAGCCGACATCCCCGCAGATCAGGCGGTCCATGATCTTTTTGCTCTCCATGTCCTTTTTGGTCGCCTCGATCGCGAACTCCTGATCCTCCGTCTCCTCAAACGGGAACATTTCCTCAAATTCCCGCTGCCACACGGTATCCGGGCTGTAGACAAATCCTTCCTTTTCCTGTCTCGCGGCATAAAGTTTTACCAGATCTCCCGCGATCTCTTTTACGGCTCCACGGACTTTGGTCTTGGTACGGTTCCACTCCTGCGTGCCAAGCTGGTTTAATTTCGGCTTCTTCGCGTCCGAGCCCGCATATTTCTGGATCAGATCCAGCTGGGTCGCAAGGATATAGAGATTTCCGCCCTTCGCGTACTCGATCTTGATATAATCTTTGACCGTTTTGTCCACTTCCACTTTTTCAATTCCGCGGTAAATGCCGAGCCCGTGGTTTTCATGCACCACATAATCCCCGATGCTCAGATCACTGAAGCTCTGTATCTTTTCTCCCTCGTAGATCCGGCGTCTTTTCTTTTTCTTTTTTTCCGCGCCAAAAATATCGCTCTCGGAGATGACCACAAACTTGATCAGCGGGTATTCGTATCCCCTCTTCACCTTGCCGTAAGCCGTCATGATCTCACCCGGCTTTACTTCTCTGGAAAAATCGTCGCTGTAGTAGCTGTTTAACCCTTCTTCCATCAGATCACCCGCCAGATGCTCCGCCCTGGTCCTCGATCCGGAAAGCAGGATCACACGATAGCCTTTTTCTTTGTAGCGCTTTAAGTCTTTGACCAGAAGTTCAAAGCTGCTGTTATACGGATTGACACTTCTCGTAGAGACCGCGAAGCGCGCCTTTATCTCGAAATCTTTTTCTTTTGTCTCCAATGACGCAAGTCCCACGCATTTTCGTGATGAGAGTTCTGCCAAGATCTGTCTGCAGGTAAAGAGTGCCTTCATCTGTCCCGGCAGGATGTAGCCCTTTTCCAGACGCTGCTTCATGCTCTCGGAAAATTCCTTCTCGGTAACGTTTCCTTTTTCCACGCAGCGCTGCAGCTCATCCAAAAAGACCACCGTATCCTCTTTCTCAAAATAGGAAAGCAGTGAAACCGTCCGGTCCGTAAAATACGAAAGATACACATCCGCATCCACGCTGCCGCCGCCCTCGGTCAGTTCCTCTATAAATCCCTCGGTCGCGGTTTTCACACGGTACGCTTCCTCGGTTTTCATTTCCTGTCTGAACTGTTCCTGAACTTTTTTGCTCTCCGCGCGCAGTTTTTGGATTCCCTTTTCTCTCATTTCGCCGGAAAGGATAAATTCGCAGGCAGGATAGACCGTGATCTCATCCAGATTTTCGATCATGCGCTGGCTCTCCACATCAAAGTTGCGCAAAGAGTCCACCTCATCGCCCCAGAGCTCCATACGCAGCGGATTTTCCTCCGTGAACGGATAGATATCAAGGATCCCGCCCCGGACCGCAAATTCTCCCGCCGCCTCAACCTGATAACCGCGCACATATCCCATCTCTACAAGCTCTTTTTCCAGTTCCTGCAGATTTACCGTGTCTCCGATCTCAAATTTTTTGACTGCCGCGGTAAAGCTTTTTGGCTCTGCCATCTCATTCATCAGCGCGTCAAATGTGGTAAACACTGTGACCCCGGTCTGCTCGGAAACCGCTTTTAATGTGCGGATGCGCTCCTGCGTCAGCAGATTTCCGTGGATGTCCGCCTGATAAAACAGGATGTCTTTTGCAGGAAAATATACCGCTTCTTTTTCAAAGAAACGGTATTCCTCGCACAGCTCTTTTGCTTTCTGTTCACTCGCCGCGACCACGATCCGGTTTTTCATTCCGCTTCCGGCGCCATAGATCAGATGCGGTTTTTCCGCATCGATACAGCCGGAAACCGCGAAAAATCCGGAATCCTTTTTTAACGATTCTACGAGATCCGAATAATCTTTTAATTCCTCTAATGGCTTTTTAAAAGTATCCATCATTTCCTTATGCTTCCTTTTTGGCATTATAACAATTCATTGCCTGATCTGTTTCTCCGCGCAATATCATGGATACCGCGCCGATCGCGTCCTCGATCGCGTCATTTACTTTCTTTCGGTCTTCGTCCGAAAAGCGTCCGAGCACATAGTCGGCAAGATCCCATCCCTTCGGCTTTTCTCCAACACCGACTTTGATCCGCTTGAAGTTCTGTGTTCCGGTCATCGCAATGATATTTTTGATTCCGTTATGTCCGCCGGCGCTTCCTTTTTTGCGGATGCGGATGTTTCCCGGCGCAAGACTGATATCGTCAAAAACCACCAAAAAATCTTCCTCGGCATCTAGCTTATAATAATTTAAAATCTCCGCTATGCTCTCCCCGCTCAGATTCATGTAGGTCTGCGGTTTTACCAAAAGCACTTTCTCGCCTTCGATCACTCCCTTGCCGCAGAGTGCCTTGTGCTTTTTTTCACTGATACTGATATTATATTTTTCCGCCAGCGCATCCATGACATCAAAGCCGATGTTATGTCTGGTTCCCTCGTACTGGCTGGTCGGATTTCCAAGTCCCGCGATTATAAACATGATTTTCTCCTCTGAATGATTTTTTCTGCTGCCGCAAGCTGTTCTTTGTCGTTTACTCCCTCTATATCCTCCGGGCTCTCCAGCGCGAACGCGTCCACCTTTAAACCCTTTTCCCGTATGATCGCAAGTGTATCCGGCAGATAATATTCGCCCTGCGCATTATTTGGCTTTATTTTTCCAAGCGCCTCGCAGAGTTCTTTGGTATCAAACAGATACATGCCAGAATTGATCTCATGGGAGCCTAACTCTTTTTCGCTTGCGTCTTTGTGTTCCACACTCTTTACAAAGCTGCCCTTTTCGTCTCTTATGATGCGTCCGTAGCCGGTCGGGTCATCAATCTTTGCGGAAAGCACTGTGACCGTATTTTTCTGCGTCCGGTGGTAATCCGCCAGCCGTCTTAACGTCTCCGCTGTGATAAGCGGCGTATCCCCGAACAGGATCAGTGTTTCCCCTTTGTCGCCTAAAAATTCCCTCGCGCATTTCACTGCGTGCCCGGTGCCAAGCTGCTCCTCCTGCAATACAAAGGACACTTCCTCTTTATGCGCGATCCGTTTCTTTACGATCTCATGCTTGTAACCGACCACCAGGCAGATCTCCTCCGCTCCGGCTCCTTCTGCCGCCTCGATCACATAATCGACCAGGCATTTTCCATCTATCGTATGCACGACCTTCGGCAGATCCGACTTCATTCTCGTACCTTTCCCCGCTGCCAAGATCACTGCTTTTAAACTGCTCATCTTCCTTTTCCTCCCGAATTTGCAATATCATTTTGTATTTTAGTATAATTTCCGTAATTTGTCACGAAAAAACCTCCGGTTTCCCGTATTCCGGGTCCCGGAGGTTCCTTGACGGCAGAAGACGCACCTTCTGTCACATTTATCTTTTAGCTTTCCCCATTTTTATACCTTCTCATGCATAACGCCTGCTATTCCGCTGCTTCTTCCGCCGCGATCTCAGCTTCATACTTATCTAAAATGATCTGCTGGATACGGGAACGTGTATCGGAATTGATCGGATGCGCGATATCGCGGTACTCGCCATCTGCCGCTTTCCGGCTTGGCATCGCAATAAAAAGTCCCTTCTCACCTTCAATGACCTTGATGTCATGTACAACAAATTCCTCATCGATCGTAATGGACACCACTGCCTTCATTTTGCCTTCTTTTTCTACTTTTCTTACTCGTACATCTGTAATCTGCATAATCTTCCTGCCCCTTTCAAGTCTCAGCCACCCATGCTGTTTTTTAAATGCTGTATCTTTCGTTATTCTCTAATACAACCTTAATTCCATCACCACCGCTGTAATATGTATTTGCCTTCAGAGTACCCCTGCTCTCGACAATACAGTTCTCTATATGCGTATTATCCCCGATATAGACATCATTCAGGATAATGGAATTCTTGATCACACAATTCTTTCCTACAAATACCTTCTTAAATAAAACGGAATTTTCAACCTTGCTGTTGATGATGCATCCGCTGGCGATCAGACTGTTTCTGACCTCCGAACCCTCGTTATATTTTGCCGGCGGCAGATCGTCGATCTTGGAATGGATCTTTGGATCTTCTTTGAAATACCTGCGTACCTCCGGTTTTAAAAACGCCATGTTCGTCTCGTAATATGCCTGTACGGAAGCGATATTGCTCCAGTAGGTATCGATCTTATATCCGTAGATCTGCTTCATATTTTTATAGCGGATCAGGATATCGTTTACGAAATCGCTCCGTCCTTCTTCATGGCAGCGCTCCAACATTTCGATCAGCTGTCTTCTGCGCAGCACATAGATTCCGGTGGAAATGGTGTTGGAACGGGATACCATCGGTTTCTCCTCAAACTCGATGATCCTCGAATCCTCGTTCATCTTTACCACACCGAAGCGGCTGATATCCATATCTGCCGGCATGTCTTTGCACACTACCGTGACATCCGCTTTCTTTTCAATGTGATAATCGAGTACCTTGTTGTAATCGAGTTTGTAAACGCAGTCACCGCTTGCGATGATCACATACGGTTCGTGGCATCTGCGTAAGAACTCGATATTCTGGTACATGGCATCTGCCGTACCCTGATACCACCAGCTGTTGTCCGGTGTCACCGTCGGTGTGAAGGTATAAAGTCCACCCTGCTTTCTTCCGAAATCCCACCATTTGGAAGAATTCAGATGTTCATGCAGGGATCTCGCGTTGTACTGTGTGAGTACCGCTACCTTCTGAATATGCGAATTTGCCATGTTGCTCAATGTAAAGTCGATGCATCGGAAACTTCCGTGGATCGGCATAGCCGCTATCGCGCGCCGTGTTGTGAGTTCACGCATCCGATTGCTGTTTCCGCCTGCTAAAATAATTCCTAATGCCTTCATTCGCTGTCACCTGCCTTAATGATATATTCCCCGCTCTTTAATTCCCCATTCGGATAATCGGCCGGTTCAGTAATACCTGAAATTGCTGTATTCTTTCCTATTTTAACATTCGCCGGTATCTTACTGTCTTCTCCTATTGTTGCCAGACCAAACGCATAGATCTTTTCACTTAATTTGCTCGGTGCTTCCTCTCCTACGCCAAGTTCCGTTCCGTCCCCCACGGTACAGTTCTCAGCGATAATGGATTTGTCGATCGTGCAGTTAGCACCGATCACACAGTCCTGCATGATGATCGAATTTCTTACCACGGTTCCCTTTCCGATCGTAACCCCCGGTCCGATCACGGAGCAGTGAACCTCACCGTAGATCTCAGAGCCTTCCCCGATAATGCTCTTTTCTACTACGGATTCCGCAGCCAGATACTGCGGCTCGATATTGTCACTCTTGGTGTAGATCTTCCAGTACTCCTCGTAAAGGTTAAATTCCGGGATCAGGTCGATCAGCTCCATATTTGCTTCCCAGTAGGAACCCAGTGTTCCGACATCTTTCCAGTAACTGTTATATTCGTAAGCAAACAGTCTCTCGCCCTTTTCATGGCAATACGGGATGATGTGTTTTCCGAAATCACAGTTGCTCTGGTCTTTCATCGCAACCAGCGCTTCTTTTAACGCATTCCAACTGAATATGTAGATACCCATCGACGCAAGATTGCTTCTCGGATTCTCCGGTTTCTCCTCGAATTCAAGGATCTTTTTGTTCTCGTCCGTGATCACGATACCGAAACGGCTTGCCTCCTCCATCGGAACCGGCATGGTAGCGATCGTGACATCCGCATGGTTTGCCTTGTGGAAATCGAGCATCACCTCATAATCCATCTTGTAAATATGATCCCCGGAAAGGATCAGTACATATTCCGGATTGTAACTTTCCATATACCGCATGTTCTGGTAGATGGCATTGGCTGTTCCGGAATACCACTCACTGTTGTCACTTCTCTCATAAGGAGGAAGTACGGTAACTCCACCGTTATTTTTGTCCAGGTCCCACGGCATACCTATGCCGATATGTTTATTCAACCGAAGCGGCTGGTACTGTGTCAGTACACCTACCGTATCAATCCCGGAATTGATACAGTTACTGAGTGGGAAATCGATGATACGGTATTTCCCCCCAAATGCCACTGCCGGCTTCGCAACCCCGGAAGTAAGAACGCCAAGGCGGCTCCCCTGCCCCCCTGCTAACAGCATGGCTATCATTTCCTTCTTTATCATGTCTATCACCTCTCGTAATTGTTGGGTTATTCGATATTTAAAATTATAACACACTTTTTTGTTTGTGTACATTATTTTGCACATTTTTTTTCTATTTTTTGTTCTTTTTTCGTTATATTTCACAAACTTCTAAAATGTTTCACGATTTCAATAAATTTTTTCTCCCGAAAATAAATTTGCAAAATCGGGATATATGGTTATAATATAAAATATGAAAATTTTATTTTAGAAAAGCAGGTATATAATAATGTATAAGATTGATTTCAAACAGCCAATTCATGTTCATTTTATCGGCATCGGCGGTATCAGTATGAGCGGCCTTGCCGAGATCTTACTGAAGGAACATTTTAAAATATCCGGTTCCGACTCAAAAGAGTCCGAACTCACCGATAACCTTACCTCTATGGGTGCCCGGATCTTCTACGGACAGCGTGCCGAAAACATCCTGCCGGGCACAGATCTCGTTGTCTATACCGCAGCCATCAAAGAGGATAACCCGGAATTTGCGGCCGCAAAGGAAGCCGGAATCCCGATGCTTTCAAGAGCGGAACTGCTCGGCCAGATCATGGATAACTACAGACAGTCCGTTGCCGTTGCCGGCACACACGGAAAGACAACGACCACTTCCATGATCTCCCAGATCTTACTGTGCGCAGCTGCTGACCCGACTTTATCGGTCGGCGGTATCCTTGACGCGATCGGGGGAAATATCCGCGTCGGCCACTCTGACATTTTCGTCACAGAGGCCTGTGAGTACACCAACAGTTTCCTGCATTTTCATCCGCGCTACAGTATCATCTTAGATATCGAAGCTGAACACCTTGACTTCTTTAAAGATATTAACGATATCCGGCATTCTTTCCATTTATTTGCGAAAAATACGATTTCGGATGGCGCTATCATCATGAATGGACAAATTGAGCGCCCGGAGGAGATCACCGAGGGGCTCTCCCAGGAAGTCATCACCTACGGTCTTGACCCGTCCTTTACCTATTACGCCAAGGATATCACCTATAATGAAAAGGCATGCGGTCGTTTTTCCGTCTATAAAAACGGCGAGAAGCTCGGCGAAGTTGCCCTTTCCGTACCTGGAGAGCACAATGTCTACAATTCCCTCGCGGCGATCGCTGTCACGGAAAAAATGGGCATTTCCTTAGAAGATATCATTCACGGACTTTCCATTTTCGGCGGAGCGAAACGCCGGTTTGAATTAAAAGGCAAAGTAAACGGTATCACGGTCATCGATGACTACGCGCATCATCCGACCGAGATCGAGGCGACACTGCACGCGGCAAAGAATTATCCACACGGACGGCTGATCTGTGTATTCCAGCCGCATACTTATTCGAGAACCAAAGCATTTTTAAAGGATTTCGCGAAAGCCTTATCCCTCGCGGACATCGTTGTCCTCGCGGATATTTACGCGGCAAGAGAGAAAAATACCATCGGTATCTCATCCACCGCGATCCTTGACGAATTAAAGGCGATCGACACGGAAAGCTACTATTTTCCTTCTTTCGGTGAGATTGAAGATTTTCTTCTCGAAAATTGTGTGAACAACGACCTGTTGATAACTATGGGCGCCGGAGACATCTATACCGTGGGCGAACACCTGCTTGGGCAATAGTTATCCACTTTATCCACATTGTAATTGTGTATTACCTGCCAATTCAATGTGGATTTTTTATGTTTACATAAGAAATTGTGGATAACTTTTTTTGTTGATATTTGCACCTTTCGGCAGTTTTCCCAATTTTTCTGTCGGTTCTTTTTCCACATTATCCACATTGTCCACTTTCTCCGCAAGCCTTGATTTTTCTGGTTTTTCTGGCAAAAATAGGACTTCTCTTTTCAAAATACCTATGCTATAATGTGTGAGTTGAAAGAGGGAGTATTATGGCAGGCATTACATTACATAGCGAAAATAATGAGACCGTCACCTGCGTGCCGAATGTTTTTATCGATGAACTCATGGCAGACGCGGATGGCGAATATGTGAAAATCTACTTATATCTTTTACGCTGCATGAACGCCCCGGAGGAGTCCTTTTCCATCTCCGGCATGGCGGACAAGTTCGAGCATACGGAAAAAGATATCAAGCGCGCGCTTGCCTACTGGGAAAAGGCAAAGGTACTCCATCTCGAATATGACAATGACCGCAGACTGACCGGGATCTGCTTATCGAATCCCGGCCGCACAAGGCAACAGACGCCGCTTTCCGCTCCGGACACCCGGACAAAGACAGCCGCTTCTGCTGTCACGCAGGCAGCTCCCTCGCCGGAAAAGAAGGCGCAGAAGCCAAAGCCTGATTACACGGCGGATGAAATGCGCGCTTTCCGTGAGGACAAGGGTGTACAGGAACTGTTATTTATGACAGAGACTTACTTAAACCAGACGTTAAACGCGACAGACATCAACACGATCCTGTACTGGCATGACAGTCTTGGTTTTTCCATCGATCTGATCGAGTATCTGATCGAATACTGTGTCGGCGGCGGTCACAAAAGCATGCGCTACATGGAAACCGTTGCGCTCGCCTGGCACAAGGACGGGATCGTATCCGTCTCACAGGCCAAGGAGAAAAATGAGCGCTACAGCAAAACGAATACCGCTGTCATGAAGGCTTTCGGTATTTCCGGGCGCAATCTCGTGGAATCCGAAGTGGCTTTTATCGAGAAGTGGACAGGTACTTACGGATTTTCGATCGAACTGGTGACCGAGGCATGCAAACGTACCATGCAGGCGATCCACCAGCCAAGTTTTGAATATACCGATTCTATTTTAGGCAACTGGCATAAAAAGCATGTCTCTTCCTTGGAAGAGATCGCGGCGCTGGACGAAGCTTTTTTAAACCGGAAGCCCAAACAGCCGGTTCGGACGGCAAAAGAGCCCGCTCCGGCAAATAACCGTTTCAATAATTTTGACCAGCGCCCTTATGATTACAGACAGCTCGAAGAACAGGTTTTTAATCATTCCACCCATTAGCAGGAGGCTTTTAACGCATGGCATTGAACAACGCCCAGTACGACGAGATCATCCGTCAGTACAATGCAAAACAGATCCGAAATCAGCATATCGTGGAAGACCGCAAAAATGAGGTCTATGCCAAAAATGCACGTTTAAAGGAAATCGATGATACGATCTCCTCGTGTTCTGTCGCGCAGGCGAAAAAGCTTCTGCTTGGTGATGACGCAGCCGCACTGGATGAGTTAAAAAAACAGATTGCTTCTCTCCGCGAGGAAAAATCCGTGATCCTGGCTTCCCTCGGCTACCCGGAGGATTACTTTATTCCTCCCTATGACTGTCCGGACTGCAGGGACACCGGCTATATCGGCAACGAACGCTGTCACTGTTTCAAGCAGGCAGCGATCGATCTCGTCTATACCCAGTCCAATATCCGTTCCATCCTGGCAGAAGAAAACTTTGCTCATTTTTCCTATGATTATTATTCTGACACGCAGACAGAGCCGGTAAGCGGTCTCTCACCGCTCGCGCTGATCCGCCGCGCAAGGGAGGAAAGTGAACATTTCATTGACCAGTTTGGTGTGGGCGACACCGCCCAGAATCTGTTTTTCTATGGCAATACCGGAGTTGGAAAGACCTTTCTCTCCAACTGCATCGCAAAAGAGCTTTTGGACCGCGGATTCTCCGTGATCTATTTCACTGCTTTTCAGCTCTTTGATATTTTCGCAAAAAATATTTTTGACAAAGATACCGACGCCTCTGTGGCGCATCAGAATATATTCGACTGTGATCTATTAATCATCGATGATCTGGGCACGGAAATGTCCAACTCGTTTACGACTTCACAGTTCTTTTTGTGTTTGAATGAGCGGCTGCTTCGCAGGAAGTCAACCATCATTTCTACCAATTTAAATATGAACCAGCTTGCGGATATCTATTCGGAACGTACCTTTTCCCGGGTATTTTCCAACTACACGATGTTAAAGTTCTATGGTGACGACATCCGCATCAAGAAAAAGCTGCATTAATTTTGCTCTCATTAGATGCTGCATCTATTGAAATAAACTATAAACAAATTCATATTACGGAGGAACCTATTCATGTCAGACGACAAGAGAAATTTAGAAACCATTCCTAAGGGAAGCCTTGGACTCATCCCGCTTGCAAGCTGCAAAGAGCTCGGCGAAAAAGTGGACCACTATCTGGTAAAGTGGAGAGAGAAAAGACAGCATGAACACAAGGACACCATCGCATTCAAGGGTTATCAGAGCAATTCCTATATCATGGATGTCAGTGTACCGCGTTTCGGTACCGGTGAAGCAAAATGTGTGATCAAGGAATCTGTCCGCGGTTACGATCTTTTCCTTCTTGTAGACGTTACAAACTACAACCTGACTTATAGCGTATGCGGTTATGAAAATCACATGTCACCGGATGATCACTATCAGGATCTCAAGCGTGTGATCGCTGCTGTCGGTGGTAAGGCAAGAAGAATCACCGTTATTATGCCGTTCTTATATGAAAGCCGTCAGCACAAACGTACTTCCAGAGAATCTCTTGACTGCGCGATCGCGCTTCAGGAACTGATCTCCATGGGTGTTGACAACATCATCACGTTCGACGCACATGATCCTCGTGTCCAGAACGCGATCCCGCTCAACGGATTCGAGACCGTACAGCCGGCGTATCAGTTCGTAAAGGGAATCCTCGGCGAAGTAAAGGATCTCTCGATCGACAGCGAACATATGATGATCATCAGCCCGGACGAAGGTGGTACCGGCCGTGCCGTTTATCTCGCAAACGTACTCGGACTGGATATGGGTATGTTCTACAAACGTCGTGATTACAGCAAGATCGTAGACGGACGTAACCCGATCGTTGCACATGAGTTCTTAGGTTCTTCCGTAGAAGGCAAAGATGTCTTCATCGTAGATGATATGATCTCCTCCGGTGAGAGTATGATCGATGTTGCAACCGAATTAAAGAAGAGAAAAGCAAACCGTATCTTCGTAATCGCTACATTCGGTCTTTTCACCAATGGTCTTGAGAAGTTCGACCAGGCAGTTGCAGACGGCACGATCTACAAAGTCGTTACAACCAACCTGACTTACCAGACACCGGAACTTCTTTCCAGAGATTACTACATCAACTGCGACATGAGCAAATATATCGCATACATCGTAGATACTTTAAATCACGATACTTCTATCAGTGATCTGTTAAATCCTTACGATCGTATCCAGCGTCTTGTCAGCAAATACAAAGAAGAGCAGAAAAAGAAATAACAGACCGTAATAAAAAGGACGGCGAAAAATCGCCGTCCTTTTTTTGATTCATTTATGATCACTACATTCGTATGTATAAATTTTCATTCTTAGAATAAAGGAACCATTCCCATGCTCTTCTGGTTGATCACATAGTATGCCGCGTTTTCTTCCGGTTTCAGATAGATCTGAAGGGATTTGATCGCGCTGGCTCTGTGTCCCTCTGAAACATATTTGTTCTTGATCGCGTTTACGATCTCGTCCTCATCTGCTTCGTTTCCGGCAAACTGGATCTTGATCTCCGGAATGAGCGGTGCCTTCTCTGCTTTCTTTGCAGCTGCAGTCTTCTTCGCTGTTCCGACTTTTTCTGCTGTTTTCTTTGCTGCGGCTTTCACTGCTGTCTTTGTCTCTGCTGCCTTCTCTACTGCGATCTCAGCTGCTTTTTCCGCTACTTCATTTACCTTCTCGGCAATCTTTGTCTCTGCTTCCGCTTTGACTTCGGTCATTACTTCTGCTTTTACTTCCGGTGCCTTTTCTGTCACTTTTGTCTCTGCCGCTTTTGCAGTATTTGCTGCTGCCATCGGCTGTGTCTGTACTTTCGCTGTTACAGTTTTCGCTGGTCTCTTTTTCATTGCAAATCCTCCCAATTCATTATTCACAAACCAAAAATTTTTCCATTGCCTGTAATGCTTCTTCTTCGTCCTTTCCGTCTACTACGATGTCTACCGACATACCTACCGTCGGATTGAACGCCATAATCCCCATGATACTCTTTGCATTGATCTTACGGTTATTGCTCTCTAAAATGATCTCGCTGTCAAAGCAGCATGCAACCTGCACTAATTCTGCAATAGGATTATCGTGCTTTTTTGAAACATCTGATACGATTACTTCTTTTTTTCTACTCATCTTGTCCTCTTACACTTCCTTATGTTTGGTACAAACTGTAATATACCTTATTCCGTATAAATTTGCAATAGATTTATAGGAAATCCGCCATTATCAACAAAAGTGGTCTATAACAGTCGAATTTTCTATACAACTTTATGGTGCATCTGACACAGTCATGGAAAATCGGATTTGTTCTATCCTATTATATTACCGCGGATGAAAAAGATACCGAAATTTTTTCTCCTTTACTCGATATAGGTAAGGAATGTATCCCCTGCTTCGGAGAACATTGCCTGTGCCTCTTCCAATGGCTTAGACACATTTTTGCCGGCTGCCGGGTCATAATACACGATATTGTTCGCGTCATAGCCCACGATCAGAACGGCATCACTCTGATTTACCATTGCGAACACCGGCGTTCCGTTGCTCACATAATACAACAGTTCTTCAACACTGCATCCGCCAAGATCCAGTATCCTGCAGTCCTGCATCGAATCTTCGAGCACCTGTTTCGGGGTATCCCCGCTATTTAACAGCTCCTGTACACTCAGATTGATCTCCTTGCTCTGTAACAGCGCGCTGATACACTGCGCGATCGAACTTCCCGCCGCGTCCGAATCACCGATCGTCACATGTAGGGACGGACAGTTTGTTTTTCTTGCTCTCTTCCAGATGTATTTCTGGCCATCTCCGATGACAACCCCCATCGTTTCGTTCGCCTTGCCAATGGCTTCCGGCAGACTGTAAGTCGCAAGGCACACCTCGCCGCCGCTGTATACATAATACTTTTCGCCCTGTTTCGGCAGTTCGATGGAGATGTTGCGGTTCTCCTCGAGTACGATCTGCTTCGGTGTCAGAAGCTTCGGTGAGGTATCGCTCATCTCTTCTTCCAGTTTCAGCTGATACTGGGTCTCCTTCTGCTCCGTGTTGGTCTCATGGATCTCCACCGGCTTTTTCACGTCGCCCTCGCGGTTCATGATCGTGTCCGGATCCGCCTGCACATACGCCATGCCATTGTAGGTCAGCCGGTCTAAGTAGATCGTGTAATCCGAAAGCTGCACGCCGGATACAAAATAACCGTCCTTCTGGTACTCCTTTAACACCTCATGCGAGCCTTCCCCGATATCCACGATACAGATGCGGTACATCGGGAATGTAATGGTTCCCGCCGCGTCAGGCATCACCTGATCCGCTCTTGCCAGCCCATAAATGAAATCGCCCTGCATAAATCCGAGCGGCCGGATGTACTGTCCGTCCCCGGCATCGATCGTGTAATCACTGCCATCTGAGAAATCCAGTACATGCACCCTGGTTGCGGCATTGGTATCCGTTCCGTCGATGTAGGCAAAAAACTCGTTGGTATCCGAAACCGCATAGGAATCCTCCGAGAGACCGGATACGACCTGCTTCGTCTCCCGGGTGGAAAGATCGATCTTATAAACCGTCCCCTCCATCATAATGAAAAGTTCGTTGTCCTCATTTTCATAGATCAGCTGTCCGATGTTGGATTTCATGACCTGATAGGACTGTGTGGACGGCAGGAATGCCTCTTCCTCGACGGTGTTTGCCACGCTGTCGAAATGATAGATCCCGATGCCGACCTCGCCTTCGTGTTCGCCGCGGTTCATATAGCCGTATACGGCGAAATTGATGCTGCCCGCCTCGTCAACGTCGATGATCTTGATGTCATGTTCATCATAGTTTTCGCGGTCGTCGATCCCTTCAAATCCACGGAAACTGAACACCTGATACAGGCGGTCGTTGTTCTCATCATAGCTCCAGAGTTCTCCCTCCTGGACAAAGCAGACCACCGATCCGTTTTCGTTGGACTGGTAAGCAATATCCCCGGAACGGATGCCAAGCTGGATGCTGTTATCATAGAAGCTGTCGTTCTCCCCACGGAAGATCTGGTTCATGGTTCGCTCAAAATTTAACAGATAGATACGGGAAGCCGTATAACGGATCCTGTAATATTCTTCCACGTTATAATATTCGAGTTCTCCATTATCTCCTGTGGAAGTCATGACATAAGAAAGTGTCACGACATTGTAGGAACCCTGGATCTCCCGGACCGCAACCGCAGGCTCAGAGAGCGGAACTCCCTTAAACTGGTTCCAGGTCACCTGACTTAATGTGGAGTTGATCGTCACGCGGTTTAAGGTGGAATTATCCGCCGAGGCATCCGGCTCCATATAAGTGGAAAGCCCGCCGGACTTTTCCTCGTCAAACGTCATTTCATGGAAGTTCTGCGCAAACTCCACGCAGGGTTCCACATTCGCGTCCTCGCTCTTTAAAATCCTTGTATAATAATAATAGGTATTATCCTTATGTTTGAGTTCCAAGATCAGATTATACTCCTGTTCCTCCTTAATCAGGTTCTGGATCGGGATCTCCATCGAGATCAGACCGCCGTTCTCCGTATAATCCGTGATCGCTGCCTCCGCGATCAGGTCTTTTCCGTCCATACTGCGGATCTTGTAGGAGATCGCGTCCACATCCGTGCCAAACGTCTGGATCGTCGCCGGTACTTTCATATCCGTACCAACCGGCGTGATCGTATCTCTCATGTAGGAAGCATCCATCTGCACGGTATATCCATGCAGTTCGTTGATCTTCTGCGTTCCTGTATACAAATCTATCATCGGTAAAGTGGCATTCGCCATATCTGTCGTAAGATCCTTGTTGGTCTGATTGGTCATCAGGCTGAATCCGATCAGCGCCGCAAAAAACACGGCTACCAGTACCCCGGCTTTTATCAATCCCTTTTTCAAAGGCGTGTCCTCTCTTTCCAAAAAAATATAGCTATCGAAAGCACGATAGCTATATTGTAATTCGTTTCGGTTAAAACCACAAGTCTTTCTTGGGGCAATTACCAAAATCTGCGGCACCGGTTGTGACGGCAGCGGCGGCGGAACATCTCATCAAATAAGAGGATCTCGATCAGATCACGCCCACCTCTGTCCCTGTGCGGCGGTGGCGGTGGTGGCGGCGGATAGCCCCCTCCCGGCCTGCGGTCTTTATATTGTTCCGTCTCTACTTCCGCTGTGGTGTTGTCGTAGACCTTATTGTAAATATCATCACACAGTTTCTGCACCATGACCCGGTCCGGATATTCATCAAACATCAGACTCCCGTCATATTCCATCTTGTCGCATTCTTCTTCCACTACCCTCTGAATGCGCTTCGCTTCTTTCGGATACATCTCTTTTAAGCGTTCTCTGTCTCTCTCATACTCGATCTCGCTCAAATAGACATCCTGCATGGGATATGCCATATAAAACGGGATTTTATATCCACCGGACTGCTGCATACGGAAATAATTTTCCATATTAGGATCCATAACTTCGCTCCTGCTTTTAACTTCTTTATACTATATGCAGGACGCGGCTGTCCGGTTTCTCCCTTACGCTTCGTTTCGCACATACAAAAACAGCGCCGCGATCAGCTCCCTCGGAAATATGGTCAGAAGACCGATCTTTTCGGTGTCTGCCGCCATCCCAAGCCGCATTGCGTGATAAATGCAGGAAGTCACATACGCGCTCTCCTCCCTGCGCTTCCAATCCACAAGCCTAGTGATCAGCGTGCGTCTGCTCTTTGTCTCAAAGATCTTCGCGTCCGCACACGCATCCTCCGGCAGAACACACTGTCCGACTGCCTGCAGAAATTCACCAAACTGCCAGGTCTTTTTTACATCCACGGAAAAAATCTCTGCTGCGATCTCCGCCGCCCGGAGGTAATAATCCTTTTTCTCCGGGAATTTTCCATCGGTATACGCCTCCAACTGCGCAAACACCGTGCCGACATCCGTCATCCCGGCAATTTTCGGAAAACGGTTCCCGGAAAATACCGCTTCCGCCTTCGCGATCCATCTTGTAAACGAGTTGATCTCTTTTTCCCAGCCGGAAAGATCCGTATCGGAAAATGTATAGCGGAATCCACCGTACCTGCCGAACTTTTTCATGGCATCCTGATAGCCCATCTCCATATTGTCCATGAGCAGACCGTGGTCAAAATTCATCATGGTTCCGAGGGAACGCGTCGGCCGGATATAAGTGACGTACGGGCGCTTTGCATAGTTTGGATGCACCGGCTCCGTCCTCAAATCCACAGCGATCACTTCCTCCGCTCCCAGCCGTATCGCAAAATCGATCGGGAGATTGTCGTAATAGCAGCCGTCCAGATAGGTCTCCTCTCCGATCTTATGCATCGGGAAAAGCGGAAAGATCGCGGATGACGCCAGCAGATAATCCTTTAGCATCCCCTGCGGGATCTCCCGCTTTTCCAGTTCCACGCCTTTTAACGACGGAAACTGTGTCGTGACCAGTCCGAAATCAATCTCAGACTGCCGCAGTTTTTCCTCATCCACCATCGTCTCGATAAACGCGTTGAACGGAGAGATATCCGCGCCTTTGTTTTTCATGTATTTCTTTAAAAACGGGCGGATGGCATCCTTTTGCTCCAGCATCCCCTCTAACGTCTCCGTCAGGTTGATGCCATCCTCCATCATATTTTCCATGCGGATCGTATCCCAGAGGGTATACGCCCGTTCGTATTCGCCGGAAGCCATGAACACGCCGTTGATCGATCCGATCGAAGTCCCGGTCACGATCTGATAATCGATCCCGAGCTCGTTGAGCGCGCGCCAGACACCGACCTCATAGGAACCCTTGGTTCCGCCACCCGCAAGTACAATCGCTCTTTTCATAGAACTCCTCCCTTTTGTTCCGGTTTAAAGTTTTACCTTTAACGCTTCTCCGGTAAAAGAAACGGTCTGCTCCCGTCCGCCGGAACGGATCACAAACTGACGGTACTTTTTCTCATAGCCGTCATGGATCAGTTCGATCGTAAGCTTCCCGCCGCTTTGCGTAAAGCGGTACAGATTATACGCGCCATCACGGTAAGCAAAATCCTCTCCATTGTCCTGATAGTTTACATAACTTCCATCGCCCGGATAAACATCAAGCACCAGGGTATCCAGTTCCTTCTCCCCGATATAGTGCATCGGCTCATAATTCGGCAGAACCGTTCCCGCCTTCACATAGATCGGGCAGACGGAAAGCGGTGCCTCTTTTAAGAAGTACTTTCCACCGGAAATTTTTTCTCTGGTATCATAATCATACCATTCTCCCTCAGGCAGGTAAACCATCTTTTTGTGCGCCCCCTGTTCCGTCACCGGCGCTACAAGTATCCTTTCACCAAACAGAAATTCATCGTTTTTTGTAAAGGTTTCCGGATCTTTTTCATAGTGGAGTACCAGAGGTCTCATCACCGGCATTCCGGTCTGCTCCTCCTCGCGGAACAGATCATAGAGATACGGAAGCAGGCGGTAGCGCAGTTCCACATATTTTTTATAGATTTCACGCACTTCATCACCAAACAGCCACGGCTCCTGATTGATATTGCCTTTCGCGCAGTGGTTACGGAACAGCGGTGAGAAACATCCGACCTGCACCCAGCGCGCTAAAAGTTCACCGGTCGTATCCGCGCCGAATCCTCCGACATCGGTTCCGACGAAAGAAAGTCCGCTCAATCCCATGTTGCACAGCTGCGGGATCGCCATCTGCAAATGCGCCCAGAGACTCTGGTTGTCCCCGGTCCAGAATGTCGTATATTTCTGGGATCCGGCATAGCACGCGCGTGTGATCACAAACGGTCTTTTCTGATCCCATTTCTTTAATCCTTCGTACGTTGCCTTTGACATCAGATGTCCATAGATATTGTGCATTTCCGCATGCGTGATCTCGCGGTCCTCATCGGTAAATACCACATCCTGCGGCAGTTCACCGTTAAAGCTTGCCGGTTCATTCATATCATTCCAGACACCGCGCACTCCAAGGTCGACCAGATATTTCTGGTTGTCCGCCCACCAGGCGCGCACCGCCGGTTTGCCGAAATCCGGATAGACCGCGTCTCCCGGCCAGACCGCATTCACATAGACTTCCCCTTCCGGTGTCTTTGCGAAATAGTCGCCTGCGATCCCCTCGTCATATTTTGCGTAACCAGGGTCTAACTTCACACCCGGATCGATGATCGTCACCGTCTTAAATCCCATCTCCGCGATCTGCTTTATCACCTCACCCGGTTTTCCGAAGTTTTTCTCATCCCAGGTAAAGACACGGTAGCCATCCATATAGTCAATATCAAAATGGATCGTATCGCACGGAATCCCGTATTCACGGTACTTTTTCGCGATATCCAGAATCTCCTCCTTCGTCTCATATCCCCAGCGCGACTGATGATAGCCGAGCGTCCAGAGCTGCGGCAGAGGCGTGCGTCCGGTCAGATAGGTATAATTTTCTATTACCCTGCGCATGGTATCGCCGCCGATAAAGTAGTAATCGAGATTTCCGGCATTTGCACCGAAAAAGCAGTAGTTCTCACTTTCCTTTGCCATATTAAAGAAGGATTTGAAGGTATTGTCAAAAAACAGTCCGTAAACGCAGGTATCACGCAGTGTGATAAAAAACGGCACCGATTTGTAAAGCGCCTTAAACGCGTCGGTATGCGCCTGCGGCAGATCTGAGTTCCACATCTCGTAGTCATAATGTCTTTTATCCAAAAATCCCGGTTTGTCGCCAAGGCCGTAGAATTTCTCGTCTCCCTGCATTTTCTTTACGATCTGGATCTTATAGTCGAGTCCGTCCCCGTCCGCGACATCATGTCCCTCCGCACGGATCAGCTCCAAAAATTCCTCGCTGACCTGCTTTGTGTATTCACGCTTTCCACGGTAGTCCTCGCAGAGCAGATTTCCATCCGCATCATAAATGTTCACTTTAAATTCATCCGCAATGTGAACCTCCAGTTTGGCGGTCGTGAAAACGATACCGGCGTCATCACGCGAAACCAGAGCTTTCACTTTCTTTCGTTTATCACCCTCGATCGCTTTCGAGCGGTGCTCTTTTGTCTCAAATCCGCTAAACACATTGATGATCTCATCGGTCACCGCCTCGATGACGCCTTCGCGCTCCTCAAAGCGGATCACCAGTTTCTGACCTTCCAGTGTATAATCCGTTATTTTTCCAAACATACGAAATCCTCCTGTTCGTTTTCTTCTATATTATTATAAGATGAGAAGCATTGTTCCACCCACGATCGCAAGCAGTCCGAAAAACGCTTTCGGCGACAGATGTTCCCGCAGAAATACCGAGGAAAAAATGACTGTCACAACAATGCTCAATTTGTCGATCGGCACAATGATGCTTGCCGGTCCCTGCTGCAGTGCCCGGTAGTAGCAGATCCACGATGCTCCGGTCGCGATACCGGACAGGCAGATGAAAATACCGTTTTTAAAGGTGATCTGTGAAAACTGATTCTGCTTGTGTGTCACAAAGACGACCACCCATGCCATGACAAGTACCACGCAGGTTCGAATCGCCATACCGAGATTTGACTCCACGCCCGTGATGCCGATCTTTGCAAGGATCGATGTGAGGCTCGCGAACACCGCTGACAATACCGCATACAAAAACCAGCTTTTGCTCTTACTCTTTCCCGTGGATTCTTTTTTTGTGATCATAAGAAATGTTCCGGCTAAAATGAGCACCATCGCAAGGATCATCTTTCTTGTCAGTGCCTCATGCAGGATGATCACCGCAAGGATCATCGTAAGCACCGTGCTCGATTTATCGATCGGCGTTACCTTATTTACATCACCGAGCTGCAGCGCCCTGAAATAGCAGAGCCACGACGCCCCGGTCGCAAGTCCCGATAACACCAAAAAGAGCAATGATTTTGCCCCGATCTGCGTGATCGTATTCTGGGAACCCACTAAAAATACCATGAGCCAGGAAAAGATCACCACCACGATCGTGCGGATCGCCGTCGCCAGAGACGAGTCGGTCTTTCCCATTCCAACCTTCGCCAAAATTGCCGTAATTCCCGCAAAAAAAGCGGAACCAAGCGCATATGTAAGCCACATAGATACATACCTTCTTTTTCTCTTGTTTTTTACAAACTTATTATATACATGACCGCGCGAAGAAATCAATTTCTTATTGGTTTTTTCGCAAAAATGTGCTACCATTTGCACAGAATAACCGTGTCATACGAAAGAAAAAGGAGGAACCTGCCATGTCAGAGGAACATACACACGAACCCCCGCATTCCCATGCGGACGGGCATCCGCACCACCATGAAAATACCAGGGCCGTTTTAAACCGTATGTCCCGCGCGATCGGGCATATGGAATCCATCAAGACCATGATCGAGGACGGCAGGGACTGCAGCGAGGTTCTGATCCAGATCGCCGCTGTCCGTTCCGCGATCAACAACATTGGAAAGATCATTCTGGAAGACCATATCAGGCACTGCGTCGTGGACGCGCTTGAGACCGGTGACCAGAAGGTTTTGGACGACCTGGATGAAGCGATCAACAAATTTGTAAAATAAGGCAGGGATAGAAAGATGAAAGATCTGACAAAGGGAAATATCACAAAACTTCTTTTCGCGTTTGCGATTCCGGTTCTGATCGGATGTATTTTGCAGCTCACCTACAGTCTCGTTGACACCCGTATCGTCGGCTCCGCGCTCGGTGAAAGCGCGCTCGCCGCTGTGGGGGCCACCAGTTCACTGAGCAGTCTTTTGATCGGCTTTTTACAGGGACTCACCAACGGTTTTGCCGTCATCGCCGCGCAGTTCTTCGGCGCGCAGGATTTTAAGGGCTTAAAACGCTGTGTTGCAGCTTCCTTATCACTTGGATGCGCCATTGCCATTTTTATCACCGCAGCTGCCCTGATCTTCCTGCACCCGCTGCTTATGCTGTTAAATACGCCTGCGGATGTCATCGACCTCTCCGGCGATTATATCTCGATCATTTTTGCAGGGCTTATCATTTCCATGCTCTACAATGTCTGTTCCGCCCTGCTGCGCGCGATCGGGGATTCCATCACACCGCTTATCTTCCTTGCGGTATCTGTTGTCCTCAACATTTTTTTGGATCTGCTGTGCATTTTTCCGCTCGCCATGGGCGTCCGGGGCGCCGCGGCCGCAACCGTGATCTCCCAGCTCATCGCCATGCTCGCGTGCTTTTTCTATATGATAAAACGCTACGAGATCCTGCGCCTGCACCGGGAGGATTTTCATGGGATCTCCGGTGAGCTGACGAAAGATCTGCTCAGCTGCGGCCTTTCCATGGGATTTATGAGTTCCCTCGTAAACCTCGGAACCGTTGCTTTGCAGACCTCGATCAACACCCTCGGCACCGATATCATCGTTGCCCACACTGCGGCAAGAAAGATCTCCGAGCTTTTCATGCTGATCTTTAGCGTATTCGGTACCACAATGGCTACTTTCTGCGGACAGAATCTGGGTGCCGGAGAGATCCGCCGCATCAGGGAAGGCATCAAAAAGTCCGTCCTCTACAGCTGGATCTGGTGCCTTGGCGTTATCGTCGTGACCTGGCTTTTCGCCCCGGATCTCATTTACCTCGTGACCGGAAGCAGCAACCCCGTCGTGATAAAAAATGCTGTCGCCTACCTCAGATTCGATACGCTCTTTTACTTTGTAACAGCTTTGATCTGCGTGATCAGAAATGCCATGCAGGGAATCGGCGACCACATCACTCCGCTCGTCTCAAGCAGCCTCGAGCTGGTCGGAAAAGTCGTCTTTGCCCTGATCTTTGTCCCGCTCCTCGGCTACCGCGGCGTGATCCTTGCGGAACCTGTATCCTGGTTTATCATGGTCGTTCCGCTGCTCATCCAGATCTGCCGTACTCCGATCTTAAAAGAAAAACGCGCAGACTAGGCGAAAAGCTCTTTCGTCCATCTGCGCATTCCTGCGGCTTCACCGGTTTAGTGAAGCCGGTTTTTATTTTAAGAATCCGTTTACGATCTGCTCCTCGGCTTCCTTCTCCGTCAGTCCGAGCGTCATCAGCTTGATCAGCTGATCTCCCGCGATCTTTCCGATCGCAGCCTCATGGATCAGGCTCGCGTCAATATGGTTTGCTGCCAGAGACGGGATCGCTTCCACTCTGCCGGCATCCATGATGATCGCGTCACATTCCGTATGTCCGTAACATTTGTTATTTCCATTGATATGTGAATTGAATACCTGCTTGGAATGCTCTTTTGCAACCGAACGTGAGATTACATTCGCGCTCGAATCCACTCCGTTTAGATCCACGGTGAAATTCGTCTCCGCCGTCTGCTCTCCGTGTGTCATGATCTTTTCATGGATCACTAAGGACGCTCCGTCCGAAAGATCCGCTTCGGTCGTGCGCACGGTGGAACTTACGCCCTTGATCTGCACGGTCTCCATCTCCATATAACCGCCTTCCGCGATATGCACAACGGTGGTCGGATTTAAGATGCGGTCGCCCTTTCCGTCCCCCTCGCCGTAATGCTTTTCGATATAGCGCACCTTCGCGTCCTTTTCAATGTAGAAGGTGTGGATGCCGTCATGCTCGGACGCCTGATCTCCGCAGTTGTGGATCCCGCAGCCCGCCACGATCGTAACATCTGCGCCTTCCCCGATATAAAAATCGTTGTATACAAGATCCTTTAATCCGCTTTCACTTAAAATGACCGGAATGTGGACACTCTCATTCACCGTTCCCGGCTTGATGATGATGTCAATGCCCGGCTTGTCCTTCTTTGTCACGATATCGATATTCGCTGTCGTATTGCGGCTCTCCAGTTTTCCGTTTGCCCGGATATTATACGCGCCTTCCGGCACTTCATGGATATCCGCGATCTCCTCTAATAAATTTTTCTCTATCTTATCCATCTTTTTCACCTGTCCGTTCTTTTTTCTCTCACACTAACGCGCGATCTTATCCATCAGCGTACTGCACGCCTCCGATGTTTTAAGCAGCTCCGGAAGCACTTCCTCTTTCGTTCCGACCTTTCGCACTTCCCCGTCCGCGATCAGCACGATCCTGTCCGCAATGTTTAAGATGCGCTCCTGATGGGAAATGATAAGGATCGAGCCGTTGATCTTTTCATGCATATGCTCGAATACCTGGATCAGGTTCTGGAAGCTCCACAGATCGATCCCCGCCTCCGGCTCGTCAAAAATAGACAGCTTCGTTCCGCGTGCGATCACCATCGCGATCTCAATACGCTTTAACTCTCCGCCGGAAAGGCTCGCATTCACTTCACGGTCAATGTAGTCCTTGGCACACAATCCCACCTCGGACAGATACGAACAGGCCTCTGCCACGGAAATATCCTTACCTGAGGCGAGCGTGATCAGATCCTTGACGGTCAGCCCCTTAAAGCGTACCGGCTGCTGAAACGCGAAGCTGATCCCCGCTTTTGCGCGCTCTGTAATGGAATAATCGGTGATATCCACGCCGTCCAGATAGATCTTTCCGCTGGTCGGCCGCACGATCCCGGCGATCACACGCGCCAGTGTGGACTTACCTCCTCCGTTCGGTCCGGTGATCGCCACAAAACGGTCATCCAGTTTCAGATTGATATTTTTTAATATCTCTTTATCTTTTGCGTCTTCATTTACCTGAAAACAAACGTCTTTTAATTCTAACATGTTCATCCCTCATCTGTTTATCCGGAATCTGTTCCGGTCACTTGTATATAGAGAATATCACAATTTCTTTCGTTTGCCAATTCTTTTGCTGTTTCTTCCTTATATTATAGGGATCACTTTCTTTCTGTTTTTTCACCTATTTTTCACACATTCTTCCATTTTTCTTAAGAAATCCATGTTATACTCATACATATGCCGCCGTTTTTTACGCCTTTTTTATTTTTATTTTACATTTTTTATACATTTTGAAATAAATTTAAAGGAAAAGTAAAATATTTTTATCCAACTTTACGATTGATTTTTACCACAAGAAGTTTTATTCTTTCATATGCGAGTTTGATGGCTCGCACTTTTTCAATACGAAATTTTAATTTTTGCATATACAAACACTAAGGGAGGATTGTTTCATATGCGCACACTGAAGGCTTTTTTTTCTAAATTACAGAATTTCAGACAAACTCTGCAGGAAAAGCGTGCAAAGAGAGAACCTAACGCTCGTGTCGTGAAGGCAGTTGCTTTCATGAACCGCTATTCGATTCTTTTTCATGGGATTTTATCCTGTCTGCTGTGCTTCGTGATCGAATGCATTTCCAGACGTTCGTTTTTCTCTGCATGCAGCTTTGTAGGCGGACACACACTGGCTTATTTCTACAATGCATTCATCATCTTTGTTTCGCTGTCACTTGTCTACCTGTTCAAGCACAGAGCACTGTTCCGTGTACTGATCAGCGGTTTCTGGCTGTTTCTCGGCACGATCAACGGATGCATTCTTTCCAAACGTGTTACACCGTTTGGTTACACGGACTTGAAATGCCTTTCCGATCTGTTCGCCATGCAGAACACTAACTACTTTACCGCGGCAGAGGCGATCACCGTTGTGACGATCGTTGCGATTTTCTTTGCCATTTGCATCTGGCTTGGCGTACACGGTCCGAAGTTCCAGGGCAATAACCACCGTATTTTCGCCCCGCTTTTTGTAGTCGGACTTTTATTTATGCTTCCGGTCACAACCAAGGCTGCACAGGATTCCAACATCCTTGCTTCTTATTTTTCCAATATCGCGCAGGGCTATGAAAACTACGGTTTTGTATACGGATTTTCTTCAAGCGTTGTCGGCCGTGGTATGACCAAACCGGACGATTACAAGGAAGAGACCATTGACACGCTGACTGCTTCTTCCGCAAACGCGGGAGAGACGACCGTTGCTTCCGATGACCAGCCGAATATCGTTGTGGTACTGCTTGAGTCTTTCTGCGATCCGACGGAAGTCAATTTCTTACAGCTGTCCGAAGATCCGATCCCGAATTTCCGGAATCTGTATGAGAACTATTCTTCCGGTTATCTGACCGTTCCTGTCGTCGGCGCCGGAACCGCAAACACCGAGTTTGAAGTTCTGACCGGTATGAGCATGCAGTATTTTGGAACCGGAGAATATCCTTATAAAACGATTTTAAAAGAGACTGACTGCGAGAGCATCGCGTCCGATCTTTCTTCGATCGGCTACGGCACACACGTTGTCCACAACAACGGCGGTAACTTTTACAGCCGTGCCAACGCCTTTTCCATGATGGGCTTTGATACTTTTACCAGCAAGGAAATGATGAACATTCAGGAATACACACCGCTCGGTGACTGGCCGACCGACAATATCCTGATCAATGAAACCAAAAAGACCATGGATGCCACCCCGGATCAGGCGGATCTCGTCTATACGATCACCGTACAGGGACATGGCGACTACCCGACCGAAAAGATCATTGCAGATCCTGAGATCACCGTTTCCGGTGCTGACACACAGGAAGCAAACAATCAGTGGGAATATTATGTAAACGAGATTCATGAAGTAGATAAATTCATCGGAAACCTGACCGACATGCTCTCCAAACGCGATGAGAAAACGATCCTCGTACTGTTCGGCGATCATCTGCCGACCATGGGCTTGGAGGATTCCGATATGAAGTCCGGCGACATCTTCAAGACCAAATACGCGACCTGGAATAACTTCGGTATGCCAAAGCAGGACGCTGATATCACTGCTTATCAGCTTCTCGCAAACATCACCAACCAGGCGGGCATTCATGAAGGAACCATGTTTACCTATACACAGAGCCAGTTAGATCAGGGACTTACCGGAACAGACACTTACCGCGACGGTCTTGAGAACCTCCAGTACGATATCCTTTACGGAGACCGCTATTGCTACGGCGGCGAGGATAAATATCCTGCCACAGACCTTGTGATGGGAATTGATGATGTTTCAGTAAACCGCACCTGGATCAACAGCTCCGGTGATATCTGCATCAGCGGTTCCAACTTCACACCGTGGAGTAAGGTATTTATTAACGGAGAAAAGGTAAGTACGGCATTTATCTCAAGTTCTCTGCTGCGCATCTCCGCCGACAGTATTTCTGACGGTGACACGATCCAGGTAAATCAGATGGGTTCGAGCAATACCGTATTCCGCAGCTCCAATGAGATCACTTATGTCGATCCGAACGCGGAAGATACCGAGGAGACGACCGAGACGGAAACGGAGGATACTTCCTCTGCGGATAACACCGATGGCATGACACCGGATGCCAACACCACAGATGGTACCTCACCGGATGTTACTTCAAATGCGGCAGCACCGGCAATCCAGTAAGCGAATACACAAGCAAACGGGAATGTGAAAGATTTCACATTCCCGTTTTTATTGTCCTGCAGCAAATACGCGAACACGTCTCCAAAGACGTATATCAGCCTCTTTCTGCATGAAAAACTGTTTAGCCGAGTGCCTTCTGCTCGGCGTTCCACATCACCGCATACTTGCCGTTCTTTTCTAGCAGTTCCTCATGTGTACCGGCTTCCGCGATCCTGCCGTCCGATACGACCAGAATCTGATCCGCGTTTTTTACGATCGACAGCGTATGCGCGATCATGACCACGGTCTTTTTCTGCGCTAAGAGATTTGCGATCGCCTGTTTTACCGCAAGCTCATTTTCAATGTCAAGGGAGGCTGTTGCCTCATCCAAAAGCAGGATCGGACTGTCCTTTAAGATCGCCCGCGCAATGGAAAGCCGCTGTCTTTCCCCACCGGAGAGCAAATTTCCGTTTTCCCCGACCGGCGTGTCATAGCCTTTTTCCATCTTACGGATAAAACCGTCACAATTTGCCGCCCTGCACGCAGCCTCGATCTCCGCGTCCGTCGCCTCCGGTCTGGCATGCCGGATATTTTCCCGCACCGTATCATCAAACAGAAAGACTTCCTGATCGACCATTGAGATCCCGGTGAGCACCTGCTCCGCCGCGGCAGACAGAATGGACTCGCCTCCGATCCGGATCGTGCCGCCTCCTGCCTCGTAGAATTTTGCGATCAGATTTAAGATCGTGGATTTGCCGGAACCGGAATCCCCGACGATCGCCGTAAGCTTCTGATCCGGCGCGGTAAAGGAAACATCCGTAAGCACCGGCTCTCCCGGCACATAGGAAAATGCCACATGATCGAATGTGATCTCATGCGTCCCCGGCTGGAACGGCTTCCTGCTGCCGGTCTCCTCCGGTTCTTCCGCTACGTTCTTTATCTTTCCCTTTGAGATCATCAGATTCTTATATCCGGTCAGATCCACAAAGATTGCGTTTGCCATCTTGGCGCAGAAGATCGGGAGCATACAGATCAGAAGATAGGATATCGTATCTAACGTTCCCGCCGCCCACGGTGTGTATGCGAGCCGGATGATAAGCGGGCAGGCAAGCCAGATCAGGATCCCGCAGACAGCTCCGATCGGCAGCACCTTTGCCTCGTATATAAAGCTGATATCACAGAAATCCTTCATCGCCTTTGTCACCGTTTTATTTTTGGTTCCACCGATCCCGTATGCACGAAAAGTCTGGATCCCGGAAACATATTCCACAATACTGCTGACATTTTCCGCACAGATGTCATTTTTCTCATTTCCATATTTGCGCACCATGTAAAAGGACAGATAAAGTGCCGGGATCAGCAGCAGATCCGCCGCAAGCAGGATAAGCCCCGCAGGAACATAGAGCGTCATCACAAAGCCGATCAGCATGACCGAGAGCGAAATGTTCTTTGCCAGATCACCGATCTTGTGCGTCAGTATCTTTTCATAATTGTTGACATCACTGGTGAGCACCGAGATATACTCCCCGGTCTGCCCTTTGGAAAAACGGGAGAGCGGGATCCGCTTAATCTTGTCTCCGAGAAACAGACGGATCTGCCTGCTGACCGCTGCCCCTCCGATCTGCGCCCTGGTATAGCCAAAGCTGTAGATCACGATGCGGAAGAAAAAGATCACTGCGATAAGTCCCGTGACTTTAAGTGCCCGGGAAAGATCAAATGTTCCGCTCCACAAAAGCCGCATGACTGTATAAAGCAGCAGGAACAGGCTGCCGGAAAGCAGTCCTTCGACCACGGTTCCCGCGATCCCGATATAAAAATTTCTGTTTTTTTTAAACACGTCCTTATCTGTCATCCCGGTCTCCTCCTTTTCGCTGATAAGTGATATTACGCGCCGCCTCATAATCTTCCCACGCTTTGCGGTAATAGGCATTGTTCGCCCTTACCTCGTCATGTGTGCCGACACAGTTTATCGTGTGGTCTTCGACGACCGCCACGCGGTCACACATTTTCAGTGCGCTCAACCGGTGCGCGACCACAATGACCGTCTTTCCACGGCAGAGATTTCGGATCGCCCGGTCGATCTCCATCTGATTTTCCGGGTCTGACGCACTGGTCGCCTCATCCAAGATCAGAATCGGCGCGTTTTTTAAGATGGCGCGTGCGATCGCGATGCGCTGCTTTTCTCCGCCCGAAAACCGGGAACCGAAGCTTCCCACCTTCGTATCATAGCCATCCGGAAGCGACATGATAAAGTCATCGATCTGGGCTTCCTTTGCCGCCGCGCGCACCTCGGCCAGGCTCGCGTCACTGCCCATACGGATATTTTCCAGTACGCTCTCCCTGGTTAAAAACGTCTTCTGAAAGACGACCGCCACATTTTGTAAGATCTGTTCATAGTTTAATTCTTTCACATTTTTTCCGCCGATCAAAACTGCTCCGCCCTGCACATCATAAAAGCGGGAGATCAGCTCCACGACCGTACTTTTTCCGGCTCCGGAGCGCCCGACAAGCGCAACACATTCCCCGTCTTTGATCTTCAGGTTGCAGTGGCTTAGTACCTCCGGCTTTCCACTCTCCGGTTCATAGGAAAAGCACACATCCTTTAACTCAATGTCATGCTCTTTCGGGAAATCCAGTCCGCCCTCATAGACCGGAATATTTAAGATCTCCGCTGTTTTTGTCACCGCATTTAAGACATTCGCAAAATTTGTGCCAAGCTCCTGCAGCGGCCGGATCTCGGTCAGATACATCGAGCCGACATAGACAAACAGCAAAAACGCGCCCGCCGTAATCGAACCTTTTGAAAAAAACATACCGCCAAACGGCACCATAAAAAGCATACCGCATTCAATGATCACGAGAAACGCCGCAAACGGCGGCCCCATACGCTTTGAAGTCTCATTCCACACCGCATTTTCTTCATTCACCGCACCCGAAAATTTGCGGAAGGACGCACTGCCCATATCGTAGGCTTTGATCAGTTTCATGCCGTTCATATATTCGATCATCACCGAATTTAACGAAGTGATCGAATGGTTGGCACGCTCCATCAGTTCATCGGTGTTGCGAAACATGATCCCCATGACAGCCACCGCCGCCACAAGCGGGATCAGTGAGATAAACGCGAGCGGCACATTGACACTCATCAGATACAGAAAGATCACGACCGGTCCTACGAGATAGCAGACCAGATCCGGCAGACTATGCGCCAAAAACAGCTCCAGCTTCTCTATGTCCTCGTTTAATACGGTCTTGATGTCTCCGGTACTCCGCTCGTTTAATGCCCCGAGCGGAACCTTTGCCATATGCTCGGCAACCATGCACCGCACCTTATACAGTGCGCCGTAAGCGCCTTTGTGTGAGGCAACGCCCGAAAGCCCGAAGAGCGCAAAGCGGAGGATCACTGCCACCGCGATCATGACCGCCTCGCGCACGATGAGCTCTTTGGTACAGCTGTGCGAAAATACCGCATTCATCAGCCGATAGATCCCAAGGTATGGCACCATCGTACAAAGTCCGCTGATAAAAGATAAAAACACGGCTAAAAACAGCCAGATCCTGTTTTTTCCCGCCCAGTGTAAGAGCAATGCCACTCTGTTTTTCTTTTCCGGTTTCATTTTTACTCCCCTCTCTTTTCCTTTTCGGTAACGGAAAATATTTCCTTTATTTTTTCCAGATTTCCCGGTTCTACCGCAAGATCATCCAAAAGTTTTCCCTGATCCAGATGCAGCACCCGCGTACAGATGCGGCAGGCAAATTCATAATCATGCGTCACGACAAACACGAGCTTTCCCGCCGCCCGAAGCGCGCCGAAAAGCCCCGCAACCTGTACCATGCTGTCATAATCCAGTCCGCTGGTCGGTTCATCGAACACCAGAAGTTCTTTTTTGCAGATCATGCTGACCGCGACCGCCACACGCTGTTTCTGACCACCGGAAAGTGTATTGGGATGCCGCTTTTTTAACGGAGCGATACCAAGCTCCTGCATCGTCTGTTCCACCAGCGCCGGATCGGGATTTTTAATACCAAACGAGCACTCCGCCTCCACGCTCTCCGCAAACAGTTCGTAGTTGACGTCCTGCATGACCATATAGGAAAGTGAAAGTCTCTTTTTCGCATTCTGCGGCTCGCCATCCCAGAAAAATGTCCCGCCGCATTCCCTGTGCAGTCCGCACAGTGCCCGGGAAAATGTCGTCTTGCCAGCTCCATTGTGACCAACGACCGCTATGACCTCTCCCCGTGCTGCGGCAAAACTGATTTCGGAAAGCACCGGCTGTTTTTTCCGAAAGATGGATACCTCCCGAAGCTCAAGCACCAGCTTTTCTTTTTTTGCGCTGTCCGTATCTTGCGGACACACAGGAACTTCCTTTGTGAGATCAAGTGCGCGCAGCCCCATCTGTTTTCTCGTTTCGTCCGGGATCTGCCGGAACTCATCCGGTGTGTAGATCCCGGTGATCCGCCCTTTTTCCAAATATACGATGCGGTCTGCCAGATCCATCAGGTAATAAAGCCTGTGTTCCGCCACGATCACAGTCTTCCCCTGCGCCTTGATCAGGCGCAAATGCTGTTTTAATTCCGCGATCGTATCCACATCCAGATTGGAGGACGGCTCATCGAGCAGATAAATTTCCGGATTCATCGCATACACCGACGCGAACGCGATCTTTTGCTTTTCTCCGCCCGAAAGTTCAAAAATATTTCTTCCGCGCAGTTTTTCTATCTGTAATTCTCTCCCCGTCTGCTCCACACGCGCGCGCAATTCTTCCGGCGGTCTCGCCTCGTTTTCAATGCCAAACGCAATCTCGCTGTCTGTGTCCACGTTAAAAAACTGTGTGCGCGGGTTCTGAAAAACCGAGCCGACCCGCTCTGCGATCCGATACATCGGCATATCCCGCACACGCTCTCCGTCCACAAATACATCCCCTGTCATCTCTGCCGGATAAAATTCCGGGATCAGGCCGTTGATCAGACGCGTGACCGTTGTTTTTCCACAGCCGCTGCGTCCGCACAACAGCAGGAACTCTCCCTTTTTTATTGTCAGATCCAGATCTTTCACTCCATAATCCAGTGACACGGATTTTATCTCTATCATCATATACTCCTCCCCAGATACAGTCCCGCCGCAAAATAGCCCAAAAATAAGAGCACTGCGGCGGCATCCGTGATCCCCGGTCTGATCTGCACCAGACAGGTCCGCGGCTTTGGATTTTCAATGCCCCGTGTGACTGCCGCGATCGAGAGTTCATCCGCCGCCTTCGACGCCACCATCATAAACGGCACATAAATGCATTCCACCGTCATGCCCGGAGCCGTAAGAAATCCTCTGACCGACGGAAATACGTCCCGCATCCGCATGGCGTCCTTAATATACCGCCAGTCCTCTCCGACCGTCGGCAGATAGCGCAGCATGACCGCCAGCGGGATCACCAGTTTTTTCGGTGCATGCAGCCGGTTCATTGCCGACAGAAATTCACTGACCTTTGTCGTGGTAAGCACCACGCCTGCCAGCATACCGCAGGCATAGACCTTATGTAAGAGTCCAAGGAATGCCACAAACATTGTCCGAAGCGTCCCAGTCATTTCCTGCATGATCCACGCAGTAAAAAAGCAGATCAGCGCATAAGCGATGACACCTTTCACCGCATAGCCCCATTTGCCGAAGCCTGCCGCAAGCAGCGCGATAAGCACCACAAGCCCAAACTGATACGCAAGCGACGGTGCCGACATGGAAGACAGCACACAAAGCAGGATCAGAAAAAGCTTGGTTCTCGGATCCAGCCAGAACTTCTTTTTCCCGTTTTTGCAGATCATACCGTGATACCCGCTTTTTCAAACTGTTTTTTTAACATTTTGCTGCCAACTGCCGCGCTGATCAGTGCCGCCGCCAGCGTTCCGATCAGCATGACTGCGAGAATGGCACTGTTTCCGGTCGCCTGCATCGTATCGATATAGCCCTGCTCCGTTCCGTTTCCAAGCATCGTCTTTGCCCATCCGTCCGGGTCTGCAAAAAAGACGAGATAGGAGCCGGTTCCACCGAGACTGTAGAGCATATAGGAGATCGCATTGATCTTCCGGCTGGCATATCCTCCGATCCCCGCAACCAGATCCGCCACGATCCCCATAAGGATCGTTCCAAGCGCAAATGCCCAGTGCATACCGGTCACAAACCAGATGATGCCGATCAGCGCGCCAACGATCGTTATCGCAAAACGCTTTTTCACTTTTGCGATCAGTAACAGATAGATCGGTCCGCACAGTATTGCGCTCCCCACCGGCATATAAAAGGTGAGCACCGGATTTGGCGCAAAAAAGATCCCGCCCACCATGCTAAAAACCAGCATAAGCGCTGTGAAAATACCGATCGTGACCAGGTCTTTGACCGAAAGTCCCCTCTTTGCTGTTTGATTACTCATATCAGATATCCTCCTCTTGTCGCAGGCGATTGACCATCTGCCCACATTCTGTTAATATGTGATTAGTTCCTGCTAACCGCACTTATACGATACTGATTTCAAAGGCGGACCGCAATACGAAACTGGCAGTTTCGTCTTTTCGTTGCAAAGGTTCGTCTCATCGTTGCAAGGAGGTTACTTTTTGAAAAGCAAGATATTAAGTGACTGCTATGAGCCGCTTATGGCAGACCATCATTTTCTTCCGGCAGATGAATCCGACAATGTCCGCTCCGTCGGGCAGTGCTGGACGCTTTCCCCGGAAGTCGGTGAGGGTTCCTACTGGATCTATGCCAAAAAAGATCTTTATGATATTAAGATCCATGATTTTCTTTTTTATGAAGACTGTTTTTTGGGATTTCCGATGCCGGAATGCTTAAGCATCACGCAGTATGAATCGATCTCCGGAGAAGAGCTCTCTCCGTACCGGCGGCTTTCCGCCGGCTGCATCAAGACTTTTATCGGCGGCTATGAACCATACAAAGCACTGATCCACAAGCGGATCCCCATCCGTTCCATCGGGATCGAGATCATGCCCGCCTACTATGAGGATTATATGAAAAAGCAGTATCCGGGAGATTATGTAAACCCATTTACCGCTTTTAAGGAAATTGACCAGACCATGGATTTCCCTGCCATGGCAAAGTTACTCTATGAAGTGAAAAATTACAGGGGCAGCGGGATCGCCGCCGGTCTCTACTATGAGGCAAAAGTTGCGGAAGCGGTTTCTCTTGTGGTCGAAGAACAAAAGAAGCTCGCCCACCGAAAAGAAAAAAAGCTGACCGCACAGGATACGGCACAGCTTGAAAATGTCATCGCATATCTGAATGACCATTATGCGTTTGAGATTCCATTGGACCGGCTCGCCAGGATCGCCTGCATGGGCACGACCAAGCTGAAATCATCCTTTAAGCAGCTGACCGGCTGTACGATCACGGAATATATCCAGCAGCGCCGGATGAGTCAGGCGGAGCATCTGTTGATCAATACGGATTTTTCCATGGGACAGATTGCGGAGATGATCGGCTACTCCACCTCGAGCCGCTTTGCGGAACTGTTTCGCAAAAGCACCGGGATCCTTCCAGTGGAATACCGAAAACTGGCAAGGGAGAAATAAAATGTGCCCCGGGGAGCATCCCAAAGTTTGTGTAAACCTCCAAACTGATGTAAGATAAAATTACTCAGTTTG
>OIYG01000114.1_pt1 | contig 88892 bp, 68 predicted proteins | sample 1587861 | NCBI WGS metagenome assembly OIYG01 (sample SAMN03283272) | human gut metagenome | biome: human-associated habitat; material: feces | host: Homo sapiens | place: Peru | collected 2012 | reverse complement strand
GGATAAAAAACTGGTGTAAAAACTTTAGGATATTTTCTCAACATCCAAGCCCAAATATTACTATGAAACAATTCTTTTGACGTTAAAGACATTGCAAACATAGCGTTATTTGATAATTCATCGACTATTTTAAGAATTTTATTTTTATTCATTATTTAATCCTTACCATATATAATAAACCAAACCTGCGTCATTTTGTGGCGCAGGTTAATACGGTATTAAAAATTACTTTTCAGGATTCCAAGAATTTAAAGCATCTTTCAATTTTTCAATATAACCACATTCATCTAATTTTTTAGACATATATTTTTTTATCAATTCTTTATTTCCATCAGAAGATGCTAATTCTTCTTGTTCAATAAGAGTAACAGTTGGGCTATATGACCAATCATCATTTCCATTGAATTTATTAAATGAAAGACATTTACTTATATGTTTAATTAGAGAATTTCGTTTCTCTTTATCATTTGATTTGCAAATGGCAATTTCAATATATAAAGGCTTTTTCCCCCAGTATAATGAATGTAAATTAACTATCATATTGTTGTCAAATTCACCAAATGCAAGCTTTTCAGTGTTATTTATGCCTTTAGGTAAAAATTTTACAGATTTGCCCTCTACAACTATGTTTTTATCTACATCAGTACGTTCTTTTAATAATTCTACAAATAATTCAAAGATTTCAGCACTTTCATCAGAATTTTCAACAATTAAATCAATTGCTTCCTTGTTTTCACGATATATTTTTCTACATAAATCAACAATTTCTTTATCAGTTTCGCCCATAATATTCCTTTCTACCATTCTTTTATAATGTTCTATAAATATTTTCACATCATCTTCTAGCAAACAACCGTATTGTTTCATTAAGTTGTTAATTGCTTTTAAAATATCTCCGTAATTTATTCTTATATATCCTTTGTAATCTTCGCAAGGTGAATATTTATAAGGAGTTAAAAATAGGAAAATTTTATATTTATAATCTTTGTACTTATCATTGTTTAAAATATAGTTTCTATAATCTTCTAATTGATTACATCCCTCACCAGACCAAATTTTATTTTCTATAACGCACACTAATTTGTTTCTTGGACAATCTATAAATATGTCCATTCTTCTTCCGTCATTAGTCATTTTTTCTAATGTAACCTTGGCATCAGTTAAATCTTTTAATATAATATCTACCAATATTGAATCATTTCGTAATGCAATTTTCAGCAATTCTTTAAAAAAACAATCCATTAAATAATGGCTTTCAAATGGATTTAAAAGCCAACCTAAAAAATTAGAATGTTTAACTTCATTGTTTTGTAATTTTAAAGCTTGAAAAATATTGAACTTGTTATTAGATATTGCCTGTAATTCTGCAAAATCTTCTGATGTCAATAGCTTTAATAATGCTTGTTTTTGCTTAAAAGAATCATCTGTTTGCAAGTTATTTTCTAAAGCTTGCATATCTGTTGAATTAGTCATAAAATCCTTTCTATTATGCTTGTCTTGTCCCTGCTGATTTGCCTTGTTCATCGTAAAGATGAATAGTAGAGCCTCTTTTTATGCCAACTTTATTCCCAAACATAATTACGTCATCATTACTCATAAGGGAAATATTTCGACCACAACTACTAACGCTTCCCCCTTTTTCCACTAAAACATGAACTGTTCTACCAACTTTAATAAATACAGCATTGGAAGTAAAACCAATCAATGTTCCCGTAAAATGTGATGTTGAACATCCAAATTTAACTGCAACTTGGCTTCCTCGTTGCAATGCTTCTTTGATTGCCATAATTAACTCCTTTCTCTTATCTTGCCATAGCTTGTCCAACTATTCTTATTATTTCATGTTGATTTTCATCAAGACTTTTTATGTCTTTTTCAATTTGTTTAAAAATATTGTCATAAGATACTTTGCTCAAGTTGTATTCCCCAAAGTATTTATCAATATAAAAATATCGATATATAAATCCTGGAGCATAGCCGCAAAAATTTTCATAAGTTCGGGCTTTAACTGGATTCATAGTATTTTGAAACCAATAATTATTCATAGCAATTTGGTTTGCTATTATTTCTCGCTGTTTGTTTGCATTATCAGATGTATCATTCCATAATATATTCATAAAATAACGATATTGGTTATTTTCAATTTGAATACCTATATTAAAACCATATTTAGGAAAACTTTTTACAATATCAATAGTCCCTTTTTTATTGTGAAAACTGAAACCAATATCCCATTCTGTTCGATTCAACTTTTGTTTGATATAGTTTGCAAATTCGGTAGTTCTCCATTTTACATAAATATCTTTTAAACCTATTTCATCAAGTTTGTTATTTTCATAAAAATCATATTTTTGTGAAGATGTTTTAGGAAATGCGTTTACAAGTTGAGTTACAACATTTATATAATCGTCAATTAAATATTTGTCATAATCGTTTTTGTACGAAAATTTATCCTTCATTTTTTCTGCAAGGTCAGAATAATCAAGATAATTCCATGGTTTAGGTAGCACAAGTTTTGGTGCTAATGATAAAAGTATAAATCTTGTATTTTTACCAACAAAACATTCTTGATATCTGCTTAATTGTTCCTCTGTCGGGAATGACTTAAGTTTATTTTCAATTACTATATATTCTGTATTATCTCCATTTTTTACAGTAATTAACATATCAAGTATGTTGTTTTTGCCATAGTTTACCTGTGTCTCAACTTTTATTTCAACTTTATCAATATAATGTACGCCAGTTAAAATTTCTAAGAATTCGTGTTTATAATTATTTCCTAACCATTTAAAAAAACAGGTGTGAAAATTTTCTAAAGAACACATTGACAAATTGTAAATAGGTGAACTCAAAAGATTTTCCATACGAACTCCTTTCTCTTTTTATCACAGCATAGCATACTGCTACGCCAAAACGTGTCGTAACATATTTTATAACTAGACTACTAGTCTATACTGTATTGTCTTGAGTATAGCACAATTAAGGTATGAATAGTGATATCTGCAAGCAGTTTGCAACAAAACTACAAGAAATAAGAGAAGCAAAAAAGTTTACTAAAAGTAAATTATCGGAACTTGCCGATGTAGATATTTCATATATTGGAAAAATCGAGCGTGGTGAAAAATATCCAAACCTTAAAACGATTGCAAAACTTGCTCAAGCCTTAGATATACCTGTCAAAGATTTGTTTGATTTTGAATAATTACTCCTCTGCCTTAAAATTGTATAACGGCTTCAAGTGGTCTATAATTTCCGCTGTTGGCTCTATAGCATTAATAATTTCTTCGCTATTTTTATAAGCCATTGGAGCTTCATCAAGTGTTGATATTGAAACGCAAGTTGAAAAAATATTTTTCATTTGTTCTTTATATTCTTTCATTGTTAATTGGTCTTTAGCCCGTGTTCGAGATAATGCCCGACCGGCACCATGTGGAGCAGAATTCTTCCAGTCAGAATTACCTTTCCCAACACAAATTAAAGAACCATCTGCCATATTCAAAGGAATTAGGACTTTTGCAGCTTTATAACAAGAAATAGCACCTTTTCTAATAATTCCATCTTGTCCAATGTAATTATGTATTGTTTCAAATTCATCTTCAGCTTTCCAACCCATATTTGATAGAATTTCTTTTGTAATAACTAATCGATTGAAATGAGCATATTCATTGCAAACTTTTGCACATTCAAGATAGTTCTTAGCATTTTTATCTGTTAAATAAGACAAGTTTTTGAGTTCACCTTCTCCGTAACAGTTAGTTTCAATGGCAATTTTTTGAAAATAAATAGCTAGTTTTTTGCCAAAATTTCTTGAACCGCTATGAATAATTAAGTAAGTTCCAGTTTTACCTTTTTCAATTGATATAAAATGATTACCTCCACCAAGTGAACCGATTTTATTCAAATCTCTGTTGGGATTTTCATTCAAATAATCAATAGAAACCTGTTTGACTTTTTCTGCTAATTCATCTGAAACAAGCGAACTTATTTCTTTTCTTCCATTTTGGCCGAATGGTACAAATTCTCTAATAACTTTGTCCAATTTTGCAAAATCATTCAATGTTTTAGATTTTTTTAGTTTTACAGTAAGCATTCCACAAGATTGGTCAACTCCAATAATGTTTGGAATAATTTCTCCATTTTTAGGCATTTCAGCAGTAAATCCGATTGTACAGCCTTTGCCTCTGTGACAATCCGGCATTATTCGGACTTTGCAGTCTTTAAAAATCGGATGATTACAAATCGCTAAAGTTTGTTCTGTAACATCAGTATCTTCACATTCTGTAAAAACCTTTGCTGTTGTATATTTTCCTGTAATTTCGTACATAATTATTTCCTTAATTTTAATTTTCTTGCTAGTTGTGCTGCCATTTTTTCTGTTATATGTAATCTTTGAGCAGTTGCTTTTATTGAAAAATGTTCTTCTCCAAAAATCTTTTTAGAATCAGATATTGAAATTGCAGTTCCTTCACATCTGCAACTTGACGGAATTTTATCCAAAATTTTATAATCCATTGATTCAATAAATGTTTTGAATTTGCCTAAATCTGTAAAATTACCATTTTTATCTGTCCATAATTTTGATTCTGATTTATAAAAATCTGAAATGTATTTCATTATCATTTGCATATTTCCGCTGAATACTACTTTATTTGCACGTATTAAATATTTCATTTCGTTCTCCTTATATCTTATTATTACTCATATCTACGTCAGAAAGTGTCGCATAAGAATTCATGTGTATTACAACTTAACTCTAAAAAGTGAAAAGTAGTGATAATTAAAAAATATTGTAACTTTTATTATAATCGTTTTCTAAAACTTGGTTATAAATTGGATGTTGCGTAAATTATAAATTATTCAATACATCAGTTAGGTATCTTTTGTAGTAATTTTTCAATTCAACTGGCCTTTGAATTTTGACACTACAACCCCATTTGAAAAGTTCTTGGCAGATTGCATAAGTTCCACCTGATTTAAATTCAACTTGAACATTCTCATTTTCTAATTGTTTGATTTTTTGTGTTGGGTGGGAATGGATCAATGTTTTAATATTTTAGACAGATTAGCTAACTCAAAATTTAGGAGTAGATTTAAACTTCGAGTAAAAGAGCTTGAATATATCAAGGACAAGGGTTTTGATACTATTTATATTCATGCCTGCTATTTTATTCGGGATAGAGTAGCTCCGGCAGGACCAATCAATGACGACAAACAAACTCCAATGCACGGCCCCCCTGTTTTCATTGCTCAACATGCAACCGCCACCTGTTGTCGCGGTTGTATCGAGAAATGGTGCAAATTCCCTCAACACAGAGAACTAACCCAAACCGAACAAGAATATCTCATCTCTGTGATTATGGAATGGATAAATCGCCAAATTAATTCAAGCTCTGTTTTATAACCGTTCAAAATATGTTCAAATCCATGTTTGTGATACCCTAAAAGAAAAGGAGTGGAGTATGAATTATAACGAAGTTGAGATTCTTGCATTCAAAGAAAACTTTTCACCAGATGTATTGAAAAAATATTCTGGGATTGAATTACTTAAACTATTAGCATATCCAAAAAATCCTGATAATAATATAAAAGAACAGTTTAAAGAGCTATATGAAGAAAATTATAATTCATTAAAAAACGAGTTAGAAAATGGAATGACCGATTTTGGTAGTGGAAGTGCTGGGTTTGATACAAATTTTGTGCTTGCATATAGACAAGGGTCTTGGCATAATTTAAAGAAAAAAATTTCGTTTAATGAGGCTATAAAAATTGCAGAAAATATAAAAAGCGAATTAATTCAAGCTTGTTCCTATTTAGAAAATAATAACTTTAATGAGTTCTATAATTACGTATCTAAATCAACCAGTGGTTTATTTAATAAAGGTTATACGCATAAGTATTTTTATATACTTTATCCAAAATTTATTAGTTTTTACCATGCCGGTAGTTGGCAACAATATTTTAAGGAATGTCTTAAATTGCCTTCATCATACAATTTTTATGATATAGAAAGATATTTTATTAGTAACTATCCAGATTGTCATGTCGGTGAAAAATCAAGAGAATTAGAAGATGAATATGGGTTACCATATGATTCACAATATTGGTTAAGATCAGCCAATTCTAGTATGTATGATCATAAAGGAGCTTTTGATAAATTTGGTTTTATTGATTGGAGACAGCACAATAAATTTAACGTGAATGACATAGTATACATATATTCATCTGCCAATGATAAAAGAATTAGATATAAAACTATTGTTGAAAAAATAGATATTCCTTTTTCTGAAATTAATGATGATCACGAGTTTTGGAGAAACGAAGAAGAATATCAAAAAAGTAAAGAGGGCAAATACGTAAGGCTCAAACTTATAAAAGAAGTGTTCAATGAATCTTTGAGCTATGAAAATTTAAAGAAACTAAATTACATTGATAATGTTCCTCAAGGTAGTGTTAAGATTAAAAACAAAAATTTCATAGAATTTTTAAATAGTAACTTTGGAGATAATAAAATGTCTGATATTCAAAAAATAGAAAAACCTAAACATGAAAAATTTGCATTAAATCAAATTTTATATGGGCCTCCAGGAACTGGTAAAACTTATAATACTATTATTGAAGCAATGAAAATACTTACCTTTGAAGGATTGTTTAGAGATTGGTACATAAAAGTTTATTGTCAGAATAATAAAGTCGATTCAAAAGAAAAAACATTAAATGATTATATTAAATATTTAACAAAGATAAATGAAGAATTCTTAAAAAATGATAATATATTTAGGTATCACGATTTGTCTAAATTTGTAGAAACAAAATCTTATATTTTAAATAGTAAATATATTACAGAAGATCCAACAAAAAATAATAAGAACTCATATTATCAACATGGATTAAAAAGGTATGAAGAGTTTTTGGAATGGCTAACCTATGATAAGATAAAAGAAAAATATGCTGAATATAAAAACCTAGGACAAATAGAATTTGTAACATTCCACCAGTCTTATTCCTATGAAGAATTTGTTGAAGGCATAAAGCCAGATTTAAATTCAGATGATTTAAAGTATATTTTGAATAAAGGAAGTTTTAGAACGATATGTGATTCTGCAAAAGATTTACAAAAAGCGAAACAAACCTATAAATTTAATTATAGCAATCTAAGTCTATACAAAATTTTAATGCCATATAATGATCTTTTTGAATATTGTATTGAAAATGATTGTGTGGCAATAGGTTGGGGAGAAGATGTCAATATAGAAAATTGCAATTCAGAAAAAGATCTATCAAGTGCTATTCCTGAAAACTATGAACATAGAAAACAGTGTATTTCACAATTAAACATGTTTAAGTTATGGATTGACAAAGATCTAAAAGAAGGAAAAGACGTTATTGCAATTATTCCAGGTTCAATGAATACAATAAAAGGTATTGCTAAAATTACAGGAAATTATAGTTATAATGCTGAAATTGAAAATGGGCAGCAGCAGCGAAAGGCAGAATGGCTCAAAAAAGATATCAATATACCGTCAGATTATATATACAGTTCAAAGTTTGTTTCTCCAACAATAACTGGAATGTTTAAAGATAAAATAAATGAAGATAATCTTATGAAATTATTGAATAACGCATCTGATCAAAAATCAAAAAATGCAGTTTTAATAATAGATGAAATTAACAGAGGTAATATCTCTAAAATATTCGGAGAACTCATTACTTTGATTGAAGAAGATAAAAGAGACAATATGGAAGTTACTTTGCCATACTCAAAATTGCCATTCTCTGTACCAAATAATCTATATATCATAGGCACAATGAACACTTCTGACCGTTCTATTGCTTCAATAGATATAGCTTTAAGACGTCGTTTTAAATTCAAAGAAATGATGCCAAATAGTAGTTTAGTTGCAGATTTTGGTATTGGTTTTAATAAAATATTTGATGATTTAAACAATAAAATAAAACTTTTGTTAGATAGAGATCACCAAATTGGGCATAGTTATTTTATAAATACAAAATATAATAACAATAATGAAAATAATAATGTTGAAACCTTGAAAGATATATGGTTTAGTGAAATATTGCCATTATTAAATGAGTATTTTTATTGCGATTGGGAGAAATTAAAGCTTATCATTCCGGGATTTATCAAAAAACTTGATGTGCCAGAAGTCCTAAAGAATGAGTGTGACGATTCTATATACGAATTCAAAACATTTGATGAAGTTGAATATTTTGAAAAAGCATTAAATCAAGAAAAATTTGAACAGGTATAACAATGGCAGAACCTATTGTTGTTAAAGAGTATTCTAAAAATATTAAAATTAAAGATTGCGATTTGGGTAAGTTGCATCATTATTTGGAATGCCAACACTTAGATTCTGCTTTGAAAGTTACTCCTAGTGGTATAGAAACAACTTCTTGGGTTGGTGTTATAAAATACAAAAATACTCATTTTCAAATTTTACCAAAACTTATTTATACAAAAGAGTATAACGAAGATTACGACGAAAAAACAAAAGAAGAAACAAAATCAAATATTCTTAAAAATTTGATTTTTATGCTTTCTTATACAAAAAAATTAGATATAAAAACAAGCAATGATGCAAAATTATTAACATCAAAAAATCCATTTATTGAAATACTAATAAGAGAATATACAAAATCACTTTTTGAATGTTTGAAACGCTTAACGCCGAAAAAATATGTAAGAGAAGAAGATAACCTAAACTATTTAAAAGGAAAAATAAAATTTACTGAAAATATCCGCTACAATAGTTCAAATCAGGCAAAATTTTATTGTGAATACGATGAGTTTTCAGAAAACAATATTTTGAATCAGTTGTTTTTATTTGTTTCGACCTGTTTATATAACATTTCAAATGACAGTTATAACAAAAAAACTCTAAAATTTATAATGAACTATTATTCAGATATCAAATTAATTCGTTTTAATAGGTTTAAAGCAGAAAAAATAAGGCTTTCTCGCAATCAAGAACTATTTGAAAAGCCTTTTAAATTGGCAAAAATGTTTGTTGAAAAAACGAGTGTCGATTTATCTAAAAACAAATTCGAAAATATTACTCTAATTTGGGATATGAATAAACTATTTGAAGAATTTGTATTTGAAATAATGAAAAAATTTGAAGGTGAATTAGGATGTAAACTTGTAGCACAAAAAGGAAGAAGATTATTAAAAAATGATACAAGCAAAAAAAGAAACACCTTTGTTGATATCATGGTTGAAAAAGGCGATGGAGATGAATTAGAAAGAATAGTTTTAGATACTAAATATAAAAAGTTTGTATCTTCTGATGATTTTTCAAATACTGATGTATTTCAAGTTTCAACGTATTGCCTATTACATAATGCTTATCACGCAATTTTATTATACCCCAAATATGGCACTAACGGACCAGATAGAGATTTTGAGCTGAATATTGACGAAGAAATTAAAGAAAAATATCAAATAGATTTTAAAACAATAAATTTACAATATGATTATATTGGAAAAAAAGAAAATTTAGAAAGCATAAAAGAAGATATCAAAAGGATCTTAAACGTAGCTTAAAGCCTTTCAATATACCAATTAGAATTCCCAAAATGATTAAAATTCCAATGGAGTTCAAAACAAAAATTAAACTCCAAAGAGTTATCATCTTTGAAATTCCAAGAATATTTATTCAGTTGTTTTTTACGGTAACTTTCAAAGGCTATTTGTATTTCTTTGGCAAACTTTTTTCTAAATTCAGAATATGGAATATCCAACGTCTCTTTTGTTAGTTTATTTTTCAAAATCATCTTCAAACCCTCTTATATTATCAAGTTCAATGTTGTATCTTTTGCCGGTTTTATTAACACAGGTGGCGAAATCTACTGTTTTATCGGCAAACTTGTTTTTCCATAAACAAATCAACAATCCTATTTTTTGCGTTTTTAAATTAAGAATTTTTGTTCCGTATAATTGATAATCTTTTTCTGTCATATCTTGCTCCTTTCAAGCTATGACATTAATTACTCAAAAAATAAAAAATTGGAACTTAGAAACCTGATTTTGTATCAAAACAACACACAAAATCTATACATACTTAAATGGCGTTTTAAGACTTGTTTAAATTTCTCATAAGGTTTTATATTTAACTTACCCCAAACGTTAAAATTAAATAAAATTAAACGAGTTTTAAATGAGGTTTTAAAAATTTTTCACCTGTAGTATAAAATTATAAATTATATTGTAAAGACTTGGTATAAGTTTATATTTTGTTAAAATCGCCTAACAAAATTTTTTAAGAATAATATGAGCTTTTATTATTTTCTTTTCTTAAATACAATATTTACATTTTCTGATAAAATCTCTTGCAAATATTACAAAAACTTCAGCTCAAATGACTTTACCTCATCCCATAAAGCCATTAATTTGCATTCATCATATAAAATATTTTCTATAAATTCCTGCCAAATTTGAGGACTGTTATTTAAAGAATAACCGTCGTTCACTTCATGCCAGTTGCTTGAAGCGATATTTTCTAATAAATTTTCTAATGATTTAGGAGAACAAACTTCAGAATGATGTATAATATTTAATAAAATCTTATATGATTTTGAAATGATATTATTATACCTTTCTTCTAATCCATATAATTTTGCTAATTTTATTACATTTTCACTCTCATTTTGGAATATACTCTTAGCATCAAGAGAAATATTTAAATTAGAATAAATTTTAAAATGAGATTTTGGGTGTTCTTGAAAAATCTCTAATAATTTTAAATCTGACAGTGCCGATTTAAATATTTCTGGCGTAATGTATTTTGTATGTTTTTCAATTCTATTACATTCAATACAGGTAGGAATTAAATTTTTAGACAACAAAGCAAATTGTGGATATTCATATTTTGGGAAAAAATGGTCTAAATCTGCAGTTGGTACATCAGAAGCAACTTTTCCTGAAGATTCCAACAATTGTCCACAAAAAGGACACCTTTTTTCAACGTTTTTAAAAAATTCTTTTTTAAATTGTTTTTTATATCCGTTCGCAAATTATCATACCCATTAATTAACCTTTTAGCCAGTTCTTTGTGTGCATTCGAAGTGTTCATATGAAAAGAAAAATTTTGTGGCAATTTAGAAAAATTTTTACAATCTTTTTCATAATCAGCAATTGCTACAAGTTTATCTTTATATTTTGAGGTTTTAAATTCTTTAATTATTTCATTTGCATATTTTTTAATTATCTTTTCTGCACTATCAGTCATTTATTTATTCCTATTAGAATATTTTTGTATTTCATTTAATTTTGTTCTAATTCTCCAACGCCATTCACCTGGTCCAACTTGTTTTAACAACTTTTTAAGCGTTGTTTTATCCTCATTGTTTATAGCTTTTTCTATTTCTTTTTTAGATCGTTCACCAATGTCAGCCTCTAAATCAAATAAAGCTTGTCCAATATCAATAACATTTGCTCCATATGTATTAATACTTACCGGGTATGATTTTATTTTGTCGTTAACAAATTCAAAACGATATAGTTCATCCCTTTTTACATCTGTTATTAACATTGCAGAATGAGTTGCAATAAAAACATCATGATAAGTATCTTTTAAAGTTTCATTAATCAAATAAATAAAGTGCCGTTTCCAATTTTCATTGAAATGCGTTTCTGGTTCATCCATTAATAATAATGAGCGATTTTCTTTTCCTTTTAATTCTTTCATTAGCAAAATTAATGAAAAACGTCTAATTAAACCTAATTCACCGTCTGATAAGCTTTCATCTATGTATAAATTATCATTCCCATTACAATTCTCTTTTTTATATAAGAATCCGGTATCTATAATTGTATTAGGTGTAATTAAAACTCCTTCATCATTTGTTTCTGCATAATGTGCATTAAGTAGCGTGTTGAGGATAGAAAATGAAGATTGAGTATCTTTAATATCAGGTATTTTTATATAAAGTCTTGTCAAACCTTTTATATCTCTTGAAATCCATTTATCATTTTTAATTTCAAAAGAATCTTTATCATAATTAGCAACATCTATCCACATTTGATATGGTTCAATAGTTATACCTTCACCAAATATTATATTTTTAAAATCCTTTATTACCTCTTTATTTTCAGCATTATTCCAAGCCCCAGATAAAAATAAAGCGCTTAATACAAACTTAACTTCATCTCTGGCAAATGACATATAATCCGAGGTTATTTTATTTGTATATTCTATATTTCTATTAGAATTTCCAGTATAAAATCTTATTACTTTCTTCCATAAGTCATTCTTTAGGCTTTTTTCTTCAATATTTTCGTGATTTTCTGGTGAGCAATTTCCGCATATTATTTCACCATCAAAATCTTTTAGGTAATGTCTAAATATTTTATCTGGATTTTTAGTATTTATAGCAATTTCATATAGTGCATCTAGAAAAGTACTTTTACCTGCTCCATTTTTACCAATTAATAAATTTATATTGCAAGTTGAATCTGATACACATTTTTTATTCAGATCTAGGCTAAAGCAATTTAAACATTTAAAACTTTTTATAAAAATTTCAGAGATTCTTTCCATTTATGAACCACCCTTAATATGTAAAATAGCAACATAAGGTAAATATTTCTCGATACCTTCATCTATAGTAGGATTATCGTAGATTAGCCCTAATGCTTTTAGTGTTGCGATATTTGAATGTTTTTCAGAAGTCGAAAATTGTCTAAAAGATAGAATAAGTTTTTTATTTTCTTCACTTTTTTCGTTATCATCATTATAATCAAAATAATATTTAATATAAGTATTAAAATATTCTATTTGACGAGGTGATAAATTGCTTGTAATTTTTTTATAAAACTCATCTTCATTATTTGATTTAATTATATATAACGAAAATGGCTCAGATTCTTTATAGATAGGTAAGTCTTTTTTAGAATAAACCTCCAATTTATTGTTTATATATCGTAATCTTTTCGCATTAAATAATTGTCTCAAATTATAAATACAAGAATCTAATGCTTCAATATCAATATGATTATTATTAACAAAATCTATTGGTGTCCAGTCAAGCTCTTTATTTTCTGCGAATATACCAATAGCGTTATTTAAATTAGAATATTCTTCGTCAAACCATGTTTTAAGGGGTATATCAGCTTTTTCTTCTGATTTATTTTTTGTTTCTATATTTGAAATTCCTTCTATTAAGTTATCTAAGAATGTTTCAAATTTTTTAGACTTTTCCATTAATTCAGCATTAATATTTATTATCTTATTTGAAATTACTTCTAAAGATTCAATTTCAACAAACTTTTCATCTTTTTCATATCTTGGTAAATTAATTAAATAATTATTGCTGCGTATTTCTTCTTTTGAAACTTTTAATATTTTGGCAGTATCAAAATATTCTTTTTCATTATATTTATCTTCGAATTTGTCGGACGTACAAATGTCTACAATATCGTTAATTTGCGTATCTGTAAGATTCCTTGTTTTTGGTGTGATTAAATATATATAATCATTTTTAATAATTGGCTTTTGTTGACCTATTAAAATAATTTTGTTGATACCTGAATTATCTTCTGGGGATGAAACGATCGCTTTCAAAGAATTGTCTAACAAAAACTTTTTAAAAGTTTTCTTTAATTTATCTTCTGAAGTTAACAAACTACTCGAAAAAATGCAAATATAATCTAATGGTTTGTTAGTATCATTTAAAATAGTGCTTAAAAACGCATATTCAGAAGGAATGGTTTTTTGCATATTACAATAATTGTTTATAAATTGTGCTCTATAAGCTACTGAATCAACCTCAAAAGGAACATTTAACGGTGGGTCAAAAATAAAAGTTTCAATATTATTTAATCCGCTGAAATAAGATAAACCATCTCTTTGGTTAATATTTAGAACAACAAATTCCCCTTTACTGGAGAAAAAGAGACGTGTTCTTGCAATTTCAACACAATATGGGTCGATATCATATCCTAAAATAAAATCAAATTTTAAATTTTCTAATAATAAGCCAGTACCGACGCAAGGATCTATAAATTGTTTTTCTCGAGAAATTTTATTTGCAAAAGCCTGCATTACTTTAATTGAAAATTTATCTGTAGGTTGTGCATCTGTCTTGCTAAGGTATTTATAAGCTAATTTATCAATTACTTCTGAAATTTTCTTGTATAGAGATTTTGTACGTTTAAAATTTAATAGTTTGTTAACAATTTCATAAGGAAAGAGTTCTTCCTTTATATCGAGCAAAACAGTATCTTCTGCATATTTTTCAAAGATTTGTGGACACATTTTAATATAATTATCTCTGTTAATAGCATCAAAATTATAGTAATTAAAAAACTTTCTTAAAAATAAACAAACTTTAGCAACGCCATGAGAACCATATTCTCCTTGTCTATAGAAATAATCATAAAGTTCAAAAACAACTAGTTCAATATAACTAATTTTCATAAGCCCTCCTTGTTAATTCGCCAGTGAAGGCGTGGTGGAGGAGGGATTGGAACATTTGTTTTGCGTTTTCTAGTTCAGCTTGTTGTGTTTTTATATATGCCTCTATCTCTTGTGCTTTTTCTGCAAAAAGTTCTTGTTGTTCTACTGGAGGCAAATATAATTTTAAACTTCTTATTGAATTTTTGGTTATTGTTTTTGTTACAGCTCCTGAAACCTTTTCTTGTATTATTTTTTTTCCATATGATGAAGTTAACAAGTTATATATAAATATATTATTTGCACATTTTTCATCAATCCTGATCAAAAACGCATTCATTCCTAATGATACAGGTCTATTTAATTTAGGCATTAAATAGACATTCCCAGCACTGCCAATTTTATTAATTATTATTTCTCCTCCGTATATTTTTGATTTTTCCAAAAATTCATATGCAGATTGACTTATATATTTTACATTATCTATAAAATTATTTTTTTCCAAGTCTGTTGTTCTTACCATTAATGCATAATCTGGATTATCTAATAATGTTACGTGTTCTTTTAATTTTTCATAGCTACCATTAGCATGATAATCTGTTAGTACAGTAATAATATCTCCAAACAGTACCTTTTTATAGCTATTATTACAATCTAAATCTCCGAACATTTCTTGGAAAAGGGCGGGGATGAGGTCTTGGGCATGAGATATGCATTCTTCTCTCAACCTAATAATATTACTCATCGTATCCAAAACTTGAACAATTTCTTGTTGCTCCTCAATTTTGTCGGGTATATCAATCTTTAATTTCGAATATTCAGAAATCCAGTATCGCTTATGTGTGTCATGATTAAATGATAGTGTTTGCATTAAATAATATAAATATTTTAATGTTATATTATTCTCCGCTTTTAGAATTTTCATTGCAGATGACTTTACTTTAAAATCAAAATCTACGTATTTTGATTCTGTTGTAAAATCATCAAAAATAATTACAGGTAGATTTTTATAAATACCCTCAGTATCATTAGTATAACCAAGAATAAAAGTTTTACCTGCAGTTAATACCGGCGTTTTATAACTATCACTATAATCCTCAGAAGAAACTATATATTTATCGGGCCTTTCATAATCTAAGAGTTCTCCTAATGTTACTCTTTTCCAATTCTTTGGAGGTTTATTATACATTTACCCCTCCTAACTTTTTTTGCAATTTTTCAAGAAGTGCGAGGGATTTTTTTTCTGCTTCTATCATTAATTGAACGTATTCTTGCGGTGTATGTTCAAACGTTGGTGCTACATATTCTATCTTTTTATATCTTGAAGGTAGCAGATTGTATTCATTTTCTTTTAATTCTTCATATGTTACATTAAATGATTTTGAGCTTTCTTCTTTATTTTCATATTTTAAAATAACATCTGGGATGTCATTTTCTTCTATCGGTGTACGTTTGTCATCAAGCGTAAAACCATCGTTTTCCATTTCATAGAACCAAGTTTTTTGAGTTTGACCACCTTTAGTAAATACTAGGATAGCTGTTGCAACACCTGCATAAGGCTTGAACACGCCAGAAGGCATTGAAATAACAGCTTCTAATTGATTTTCTTCAATAAGTTTTTGTCTTAATGTTTTATGAGCTTTTGAATCTGTTGATAAAACTCCTGTTGGAATGATTACTGCTGCACGCCCTCCAATTTCAAGCATTTTTATAAATTTTGCCATAAATAGGAGTTCTGTTTTCTTTGTTTTTACCATGCTTGTTAAATGTGGATCAATATCTGATTCATCAAGACTACCTTTAAACGGAGGGTTTGCAAGAACAAGTGTATATTTATCTTCTTCTTGTGCATCTTTAGATAAGGAATCTCTTAATTTTATATTTTTAGGTTTAATACTATGAAGAATCATATTCATTAAACCTATTTTATACATAGTCGGGTCAAATTCTGAACCAAAAATTACATTATTATCAAGATTTTCTCTGTGTTCATCTTTTAACAAATCTCCAAATACTGGAGAAATTTCTTTAAAATCATTTGATGTATTACTTTCAAGTATATAACGATATGCACCACATAAAAACCCTCCACTACCACAAGCTGGATCGCAGATTTTGTCATCAACTCTAGGATCAACCAACTTTGTCATCATATCAATTATATGGCGAGGAGTTCTAAATTGACCATTTTGTCCAGATGTCGCTAATTTTGAAAGCATATATTCATAAATATCGCCTTTTCTGTCATTTCCATCAGTAAAATCCATTTTATCAAAAGTTTGTACTGCTGTATCAAGTAGAGATGGTTTAGATATTAAACAAACAGAATCTTTTAACGATGAATTAATTTTTTCTAACAAAGGAAAAACTTTTTCTCTATATACTTTGAGCATTTTATCGGGTGCTAGTTGTTTAAAATTACTCCATCTAAGTTCCTCTTTACCTTCAAAAAAGCTTTCTCTTTTTTTACCACTTTTTTCAGCTCTTTTTTGCTCTAGATTTTCTTGTTCCTCAAACATTTTAAAGAATATCAAATAAGTCATCTGTTCAACAACGGAAATAGGATTACTAATTCCTGATGACCAAAAAGTATTCCATAATTCATCTATTATTGCTTTAAATTCTTTATCTGTCATTACCCTACTATTCTTTCCTTAATCATATATCCATCTAGTACGTTATATAATTCTCTTAATTCTTCATCTGTAAAAATATCAGAAATATCGCCAAGACCTGTAAATGGTCTATCGTATAGTGATGTTTCTTTTAAATAATTGTTTGCTTTTAATTGGTTTTCAACGAGTTTTAAACATTGCATTTGTCTTGTGTTTAAAGTTGTATGGTGCTGTTTAAATTCATTCAGTCTTGTTTTAACTTCTTCTTCGTCAATCCCAATTATGCTTCTGATTAACAACGCTATGTCATTAGCCTTATCTGGATATAATTTTTCCAATTGTTTAACCGTAAAATGAGGATTCTGTTCAAGAATTACTGAAACAAGTGCTTGCACATCTTTTTCTGTTATATTTTTGCCTCTTTTAATTTTTTGCAATACCAAATTTTCTGTAGCAATTTTTCTTAAAAATTCTTCTAAATCGTGTTTGAAACCTTCACCAAATGTAGTAAACAAGTTTAGTTGTAACTCTTCGTTTATTTCTATATCATCGCTTATATCTATTGTTATAATATCTTCGTCGATAATTTCTCTTTGGCGGAATTGCATTAAAGGAGCTAATTCATTTCTGACTTCCTCAATTTCTTTATAGTTAAAGTTTTTAGCAAAATCAGAGGATTTAACTTTTTCAATCAGTTTAGATTTTTCTTTTACCTTATAAATTGTCGTTCTAAGTTCAAATATTGATTTTCTTATTTTATTTTTCAAAAGTTCAATCTTTTTATTTTGAGCTTTTGTATCTACATTATTTTTTTCTTGTAGTTGTTTATCAAGTTCAGCTATTTCATATTGAGTAGTAATAATTTCAAATTGCATGGCTTTGTCTTGAGCAAAAGTTGTTTGATGTCGTTTCATCAAAGGACGAACTTTTGTATCAAGAAGTTCAATAAAACTTTCATCAAAATTCTGCCAATAAAGTTCCGTTTTCAAAATATCATCAAGTAGCATTGCGTTTTCTTGAACATCAACCGACTTTTGAGGTAATGATTTAATATCATTTTTTATAAGTTCTATTGTATTATTATAGATTTCCGTATTTTCAATTGCTTTTGCAGAAAGTGCAAGTTCAATTCTTGCTTGAAATAGTCTTTCATACAATGATGGTTGTTCTTTTGGAACATAACCTTCAGGATTTTCTCCAAAAAATTCAAAATTTGAGTAGTGGTCAAAAATAACAAAATACTCTTTATTTTTGCCTACACCTAAAAGATTTTCGCAAAGTCTTGTGCCACGACCAATCATCTGCCAGAATTTAACTTTAGAATAAATAGGCTTTGCAAAAACAAGGTTCATTATCTCCGGAACGTCAACTCCAGTATCGAGCATTGAAACAGAAATCGCAATATTTATGTTGTTTTCTTGTGCTTCGCCTTTAAAATTATCAAGTAATGTAGATGCGTTTGGATCATGCGAATCAATCAATCTTGCATAAGTTCCTTTGTATTCAGGATACATTTCGTTGAATAAATTTTCTAACATTTCGCCATGGCGGTGGCTTCTAGCAAAAATAATTGATTTCCCAAGTTTTCCTGTAGCATCTTTTAATCCGTCATTCATTAATGTACGAATAATTTTTCTGTTTGTCTCTATGTTTGTGATTTGTGATTCAAGTTCAGAACTTTCAAAATCAAATTTTTCAGGATCTTCAACTTGCTCAGATAATTCTTGTTTTTGTTTTTCAGTTAGTTCAGAGAACTTAATACCTCTTTCCAAGAATCCGGTTTGAACTTTCTGTACTTTATAGGGCACAAGATATTTTTCGGAGATAGCATCATCTAGTTCATAACTGAATGTTGGGTTCTTATCGTCAGTATTAAACATCTTAAAAGTATTTCTTGAAATATAATCAACGGGTGTTGCTGTTAGACCTATTTGAAAAGCATCAAAATATTTGAAAAGTTCACCATAAACATTATAAATTGATCTATGAGATTCATCTGCAATTATTAAATCGAAAAATCCCGGAGTATAAAGTTGATAAGCCTTTTGCATTGCAGGATATGTTGCAATATAAACCTTTTTATTTTTATCTCCTCGTGTTTCAGCGTTTATAAATACTCTTGATAAACTGTCTAAATGCTTTTTGAAAGCTCCATCAGCTTGTTTTCTAAGTTCATCCCTATCAACCAAGAAAAGAACTCTTTTTACCCAGTTTGCTTGAACAAGACCATTGATTATAGACATTGCCGTTCTTGTTTTACCAGTGCCAGTTGCCATTACTAACAAGGCTTTTCTTTGCCCAGAAGTAAACGCTTCATAAGTTTTACGAATAGCCATAAACTGGTAATCACGATTGGTTATGCTTGTATCAATTTCGATATTAGCAAGAGGTTTTCTATTTTCTCTTTGGAATAACCTTGTTAGAATATCTTCTTTAGAAAACATGCCATAAATTCTGCGCTCAGGATAAATTACATCGTCCCAGATATAAGTTTCAAAACCATTTGTATAAAAAATCAGTGGTCTAAAACCTGTCATCTTTTCAATTGCATTAGCGTATTGGCGGGCTTGTTCTTTACCCTCTTTAACATCACGTCTTGATTTTTTTGCTTCTATAATTGCAATAATTTTGCCATTACCATCATATAAAGCATAGTCAACAAAACCTTTACCAGATGGAGTATTTGGTAAGCATTCAACCGGAATTTCTCGTTTAACTTCTGATGTATTATATTCTTTTATATCTTTAGAAAAATCTTCGACTTTTTTTAGATTCCAACCTACATCAAGAAGCATATTATCAATTATAAAGTGACGAGTTTGTGCTTCAGATAAATCACTAAGTCTATCTGTAACATCTTCTGTTGTCTTTTGATTATTAACAAGTTCTTCTGTTCTATCTGTTGCAGTTTGTTTTAAAGCTTCTTCTTTTGCTTTTAACTCAGCTTCTAATTCGGCACTTCGTTTTTTTGCTTCTTCCAGTTCTTTTTCAAGTAATACCTTGCGACTTACCGGTTTTTCGTAAATTGGAATTGTAGAACCATCTCCTCTACAATTTGTAATATAATGCCAAACACAAAGTCCCCAAGTGTATTTCAAAAGAGTATGAGCTCGTTCATTGGATGCAATATTTTCATGTACTGCATCATTTCCGCATTTTCTGATAATATGAAAAACGTCCATATATTGAGGTTTGATATACGGTTTAAGAGCTTTTAACAACTCAAATTGTGACAATTTCGATTTTTCGTTGAAGTATTTATAATAAATATCTTTTGCAGTAAATTCTGTAATTAAACGCAATTTTGATAAGCATGATGCCGCATCAGTATCTATCAACTCTTCAGCTAAACTTCCAAGTTTTGCGAGTTCCGGATATTCATCTTTTAAAAAGTCAAAATTGGATGTTGACAAAGCAGAACTCCTATTTAATACTTCCACATAATTATATTATCATGAACATAACGATAATATTTATGTTTATTGATAATACTATGATTTTTAAAATGCATTTAAATTACATTTATAAATATATGTCAAATTTTTAAAATGTCGGACATTTAGTTTTATAAATTCTTCCCTTAAAATCGTTCAATTTTAAAATTTATCATTTTATGTGTCAGACATTTTAATTTTAAATGTCTAATTACACTTTGAACATAATATTTTGGCTCATGTTAATTATATTATAAACAAGCATAGCGTCAGAAGAGAGTTTTTTGGTGATTAGATTGATATTTATGATATGACACAATCTATCGAAAACGGTGCAACTCGTCCAGTTTATTATGAAAGCCGAGGTGAAAAACTTCAACTTGCTTCTGCGACTTTGGCTCTTATTGATAAACAATATGACTTAAATGCTTGATGAGTACAATAAACAAAATGACACGAATTGGTAGCTGCTATTATGTAACAATTCAACACGGTTCATGCGAGTTTTAAAAATTTAAATATGTTCAAACAAGCTGGTAAATTCGTGTCAGAAACTTCTTCACGGGTAAATTAAATAGATATCGTTCTACAAAATCTTTTCATATTTTTCATTAAGTTGATACTTACGTTGCTTCCCTTCTCCAACAGAAATTAAAAAACCAATATTAATCCAGTTTGTAGCAAGTTGTCTTGCTGTACGAGGAGCAAACTTGAAAAAATCTGCTATATCTTTAGAGGTTACATATTTTTGTATTTCAAACAAGTTAAGTATTTGACGTTGTTTAGCATCAAGTTCACGCAGTATTTTAATTTCATCTTTTGAATTTTCTTGTTCTTTAGCCTTGTTATACACAGATTTAAAGGCAATTGCCATTCCATTTACAAAGTATTCAACCCACTTTGTAATATCGACTTCTGCTCTACCTAAATAATAATTGTGAGAATCACCGATTGTTATAGCTTCATAATAACCCTGTAAATCTTTGGCATAATATTCTTCAAGTGAATAAATTCCTTTTAAATCATATCCATTCTTGTTCAATGCAAGAGTCGTTAAAAGCATAATTGTTCCTGTATACAATGCAGAAAACTTTTTGGATAAATGTATAAAAAGTGTTCAATCTCAAACTTTGCAGGACTTTGAATTAAGAAAATATTCTTAAGTTATGACTTATGCGTAAGCAAAAAAAACAGGAGAGCCTCCCTAGTAAATCTCTCCTGATGTTATCACATGATATTTGCAAATAATGTAAGTTATCAAAAAATACCATAACAATTTTACAAGAAACTCTCTTAAGAGAGTTTCTTGTATGGCATAGAAAAATGAAATCTAGGTCGAAATTTTTTATAAGCCATTTCACAAAATTTAGCTTTGCTCATATTATTGGTCTTTTGATCATACCTTTGGATAGCATTAGCAATTGCTTCAAGATTACAGCAGAATTGACCGTTATTGATAATTCCAATCAACTGCGTTAGTGCATCGACCTGATCATCGTGTCTTCCGTTAGGAAATGCATTGATTTCAGATTTAAAATCATCTAACCAATCGGCATCTTTCCGTAACAAGACTCTGCTGGAACTAATAAATAATGAAGCATTGTTTGCACGAGTGATTTTGTCAGCTTGAGGTTTATATTTAATCGGGTACAAATTCAATTTTCCTTGAATATATTGAAGAAGATGAGTACTAATCGAACTATCCTCTACTATGAGATGATTACATTTGAAATTCTGATACATTTCTTGCATTTGATTTGCAAGTGCAAACATATCAAGTTTAAACCTTTGAACATTATCAATATAAAGAAGATTGTTCTGATATTTTGCTGTAATACAAACAGAATAGTCATTATCTTTACCATCTTTTAGGGCAATATCCCAACTTTGAATAGTCTCAGCTTCTAATGGAGAACTGTCAAAAAAAACAAAATCATCAAAATTTATAATATTACCTTTTGCAGGTATCGGATTCTGCTGATACTGAGCTGAAAAGTTATAATTAGACATCAATTTTTGTTGATTTTTTAGAATTTCTAATGGTTCTAAATCTGGATTTAATGCCTCACCGACTTTACGACCAACAATTTTTCCATTTGAAAGCGTAAAAGATTCATCGTGTTCAGCTATCGCAGGAAGCGATAATAAATCCCATCCATCTTGTTTTAGCAAATGACCCGTTAAATCGTCAATATGTAATCGTTGCATTACAACTATAATTACACCGTTCACCTTATCATTTAACCTTGAAATAAGCGTGTTATCATACCAATTATTTACATTATTTCGTTTTACATCAGATTGAGCATCATCAGCTTTTATCGGATCGTCAAGTATTATCCAATTCCCACCAAAACCTGTTAATGACCCGTCAACAGATGTTGCAAATCTATATCCGTTATAAGTTGTTTCAAACATATTTTCAGTATTCTTATCACCTAAACGGGTTTTAAAAACTTGTTTATAAAAATCAGTTTCCATAAGCTGTCGGGTTTTTCGTGACAAATCATTGGCAAGAGGTTGTGCATAACTTGCACAGATAATTCTTTCAGATGGTGAGTGTCCAAGAATATAAGCCGGAAACGAGATAGAAACAATGTGAGATTTTAAATTTCTTGGAGGTATATTTATTATTAATCGTTTAATTTTGCCATCCAAACATTGTTGCAATGTATCACATATAAGTTCTAAGTGCCAATTTCCTTTAAAAGGTTGTGAATTATCTATTTCATAAAATGCCTTCTGCATAAACGCATAAAGATCGTTCCTGCAAGCAGCATATAAAATTCCCTTGTTATTCATGATTTAATCCCCTTTGTATATAATCTTCTAAAATCTGAGCATCCTGCGGTGTTAACTCTTCTTCCACATCATTTTTAATATTTTTTTCTCCTGCTAAAATTGGAGTTAGAATTTTGATTGCAGAAACTTTGCCACTAAGCGAATCTGCAATCAGACGCTTAGCTAAAGCCCGTTTTTTAGTAATTTTCGTTAATTTTCCATTTTCCTGAACTGTAATCATTTCGCTCATTTCTTCCAGAACATCTTCTGCGAAATTATTGTTCTTCTTAGGACGCCCTTTGGGATTTCCAGATTGTCCCGGCTTAAACTGATATTCTTTAGGTGGGCATCCATAGCCCACCTTGTATTTTGAATCCTTATTAGTCATGACAATCCTCCTTAGATTCAACTAACTTTGCCATTTTGCCAGTAAGATGTTCCCATCGATATAAAATTACATCGCAATATTTGGGTTCAAGTTCAATAATTCTTGCTTTACGTTTTGTCCGTTCAGCCGCAATTAATGTCGAGCCAGAACCACCAAAAGAATCTAAAACAATTCCGTTTGGTGAAGAACAGTCTAAAAGTGCATCCATAATCATTGGAACGGGTTTAACTGTCGGATGCAGTTTTACCAAGGTCTTAGCTTGAGGGTTGCTGGCATGCATTCCTTTATATTTCCAAACATTTGTACGATATCTTCCGTGAACCCCAAGTTCGACATTATTTATATGAGGTTTTGTTCCGTTTTTGAATACAAAAATAAATTCATGCTGAGAACGATATAGTGACCCCATCCCGCCAGTACCTTTATCCCAAACGCAAATATTTTTGAGCGAAGAATAAACTTCACTACCAGCATCAAGCATTTCACTAACATGACGCCAATCCATGCATTGATAATGTATCGAGGCATCAATAGAATATTTTGCCTGCAAATTCATTGCTGTTTTAAGAAAATCAATAAATTCACCCTTTTTCATTTCACCCGATGCAAGTTCAAATTCTTCGTGCTGTTTTTGTTTGGTAACATTTCCTTTTATTTTGACGTTATATGGTGGGTCTGTAAATACAACTTGTGCTAATTCATTTTGCAAAAGTTTTTTGTAACTAATTTCTTCCAATGAATTTCCACAATAAAGCAGATGTTCACCAAGTTTCCATAAGTCCCCCTTTAGCACTCGCTTTGGAATATCAATAACATTTTCTAAAAACTCTGTATCAGAATCTTTCTTTGAAGCATCTTTTACTACATCAAGAACTTCAGGATTTAATATCAAATCCAATTGAGGAATATCAAAACCTGTAATAGTTGCATCAAAGCCAATTTCAGATTCAAGGTTCATTAGAAAATCCAGTTCGATTTTTAGGATTTCATTGTCCCAACCTGCTTCTTCTGCAAGTTTGTTATCAGCAATAATGTAAGCCCTGATCTGTTCTTGTGTCATGTGACTTAAACAAATTGTCGGAATTTCTGTCAAGCCCAAATCTCTTGCTGCTAATACTCTGCCATGTCCAGCAATTATTACATTTTCTGTATCCACAAGCACAGGGTTATTAAATCCTAACTTTTCAATACTCTGTGCAATTTTGTGCAGCTGCTTTTTACTGTGCGTTCTTGAATTCTTTGGGTTAAGTTTCAACTCAGTCGGATTCAAGTAACGAATTTCTAAATTCTCTTGGTGGGTTTTCATGATTTTCTCCTTTTATTTTTTCTACGGATTACAAAAGTATCCATATAAAAATTAGGAAAAACTTTTGAGTGTTGGAGATAAAAAAAATATAAGAAAAAGAAAAACCGCTTGTATAAAGACTTTTGACGCAAATTATGTTGCCGTCTTGACTAAATTTTAAGACAGAGTGATGTATATAAATGTAAAACTTGATAGAATTTTATTATGGCAAATTTAGAAAAAGTTATTAATGTACTTACTGAGATTTAACATTTAGATCCAGAAAATCAAAATGCTAAAATTTCTATCTGTGAAAAATATTTATTACAAGACCTGAGCAAGATGATAGTTATTATATTGAACTTTAATGATAACAATTGTGTCAATTGACTTGACTTTATCCGCAACAAGAGTGATTTATGTAAGAGAACAAAAAGGTGTATACATGGCATTAAATATTTTTGAAAAACGAATTAAGAATTGGGAAGAACAACACGGTTCCTTATCTCCTAAAGTTCAACGGAAAATTGACAAACTAGTTGAAAATTATGACAGAACTCAAAACATTGAAAAAGAGAACAAAGTTTTATCAATTACCGACGGAACAAAACTGGTTCGAGAATTTAAAGGGAAAAGATACTCTGTAACGGTTATCCCCAACGGTTTTGAATACAACGGCAGAACATACAAGAGTCTGTCTGCGATTGCCAACGAGATAACCGGTACTCGTTGGAATGGTAAGAAATTTTTCGGAGTTGCGTAATGAAAAAGAAAGTCAGATGTGCAATTTATACAAGAAAATCAACAGAAGAAGGACTTGAACAGGACTTCAACTCACTTGATGCTCAGCGAGAAGCCTGCGATGCTTATATAAAATCTCAAGTACATGAAGGCTGGGTATTAGTTGACAAACAATATAATGATGGTGGATATTCAGGCGGAACAATGGAACGCCCCGCATTTAAAGAACTATTAAAGGATCTTGAAAATAATGAAATTGATATTGTTGTGGTATATAAAGTTGATCGTTTAACCCGCTCACTGATGGATTTTTCAAAAATTATTGATGTTTTTGACAAGCATAATGCATCATTTGTATCAATAACTCAGCATTTTAATACAACAACCTCAATGGGACGATTAACCCTCAATATCTTGCTATCATTTGCTCAATTTGAACGTGAAGTGACAGGAGAAAGAATTCGGGATAAATTTGAAGCTTCGCGTAAAAAAGGGCTTTGGTTGTCAGGGATTTGTCCTTATGGATACGAAAAAGATGAACATCATATATTGCATCCGCAACAGCCTTATGCGGATAATGTTCGGATTATTTACGAATCCTTTCTTGAAATGAAAAATGTTCTTAAATTAAAAAAATATCTTGCAGAAAATGAAATTTTAACCAGAAGCGGAAAAGAATTAGCAAAAGGAAGCTTATATCACATACTTTCAAATAAAGTTTATTTGGGTAAAATTATTCACAAAAACAAAGAATACGACGGATTGCATGAGCCTATTATTTCGGAAGAATTGTTTAATAATGTGCAAAACTTATTAAAGGCAAATTCTGTTCAAAGAAAACACTCAACTAATGCTAAAACGGGCTCACTACTTGCAGGATTATTGTTTGATGACAAAGGAAACAAGATGTCGCCGTCTTACAGTAACGCTAATAACAAGCATTATAGATACTATATTAGTATGTCAATTAAAAATCCTGTTGATTATGAACGCGGAGAGATAACAAAAATTTCAGCAGGTGAGATTGAAAATTTTGTACAAAATGATTTAAGGAAATTATTAAAAAACACACATAAAATGCAAACATATCTTGAGAATTATTCAGTAGAACAACAGAAATTGATATTAGGTTTAATGGAATCTTCCGAAACGGATAAGGTATTTTTAAGAACTGCAATCAAGCGAGTTGAACTAAATATTGACTACATAAGAATAAGCTATGATATCGCATATATTGTGAAACACTTTGCTACACTAGCTTTTAATGCAGAATTCAATCATATTGAAGAAGATGAACAAATAATTACAAACCGCATTGATGTGCGAATTTCTTTAACACCGCAACGGCAAAATAAGATTATAATTCTTGGTAAAGCGAATTATGATATGAAACTGATTCAGGCAATAGTGAAAAGTTTTTGGTATAACAAACTCGGAGCAGAAAGAAAACTTCCGATTGAAGCCAGAAACGGCAACAACAAACGATTGCGAAAACTAAGATTTCTGCCACCTGAGATAATAGAGAGCATAATGAACGGCACACAAGATCCGGAGCTAAATGTTAAGAAATTGATTGAGATGGCTGAAAAGACTGTTCTATAAGTGTTTTATTGTATATTCACTATAAATTCTTCACTTTGACCAATACATGCGTCATTTTTCGTAAATTATTTGCCTCAGTTACCTCACTTCTGGTATTTGCAACCTATAGCATTATTTTATATGGTCCTTGAATGGGAGTTTTTAATTTGGCATTTAAAACATAAAAAAGGACTCTTTTTATTTGCCGAAAGAGAATTTGAGCATACGTGGGGTGGAATTTATCGCATTTGTGAAATAATAAATTCTCTTAAATTTCTGAAAGCCCGCACAGTGCGGAGATTTTTGCACTAAAAAAGAGGATATTAAAACCCTCTAAAATTTAATGGTGGAGACGAGGGGAGTTGAACCCCTGTCCAAAATGGATAAAAATAAACCTCTACATGTGTAGATATTTATTTGCTCAACTAATTCAGGAAAATATCAAAACCTGACAAATTAGCCCTAGGTTTTATTTGTGGGAAACTCTAAACCCCTGACAGTTATCTTGATGCAGCCACTGCCAATCACTGCACTGCGTCTTGCATAATGGACCCAAATAACCGGCAAGCTGGGCTATATGAGTAGCTATTCGTCGAGTGACTACGCTGCTAAAGCATAAGCTCTAGAGAAGTCTGCTTCGATTACATTATTTTTAGCATTTAATTTGTTTTGCTCGTTGATAACCGAGAACAGCGCTCGGACACGCAATCTATTTTCACCAAACATCCTGTCAAATCCAAAACGTCCCCATGGTGTTGTTAATGTTCAATTTCTCTCATTATAACGGGTTATTCCTATTTTTTCAAGTGCTAAACAACAAAAAAGCCAACCTGCTTAAACCTGTGTCGGAACTTTTGAAAATTGTGAATCGTACAAGTGATGATAAACTCCCCCTTCAATGCTTATTAACTCATTATGACTGCCAAGCTCTACCAATTCACCATTCTTAATCACAGCAATTCTGTCAGCATTTTGAACCGTTGTTAATCTATGAGCAATTACAAAAACCGTTCTATCCTTCATCAGGTTTTCTATCGCCTGCTGAACGATTTTTTCCGCTTCATTATCCAACGCACTGGTCGCCTCGTCCAAAATCAAAATCGGTGCATTTTTCAAAAATGCTCGGGCAATTCCGATTCTTTGTTTTTGACCGCCTGAAAGTAAAACTCCTCGTTCACCGATATTTGTATCAAGTCCCTTATCCAAACTCTTTATAAAATCTTCCAAATATGATTCCTTAATCGCAGCGTTTAATTCTTCTTGAGTTGCATCGAGTTTACCAAGCATAATATTTTCACGAATTGTTCCCGAGAACAAAAAATTATCCTGAAAGACAACCGAAATATTGCCTCTCAAAGATTCCAACGTCAAATCTTTTACGTTAACTCCGTCAATCAGAATACTACCCGATTTCACATCATAAAATCTCGGAATAAGGTTGACTATCGTACTTTTGCCACCGCCGGAATTGCCGACAAGAGCGAAAGTTTCTCCTTTTTCAACCGTAAAATTAATATTCTTCAAAACAGGTTTATTTTTCTTATATTCAAATTTAACATCTTTAAATTCGATAGTATTATGCAATCCGTCCAACTTTTTCGCATCAGGTTTGTTTTTAATTTTCGGAATTGCATCGAGTTGTTTGATTACCCTTTCCAAAGCCAACAAAGCGTTTTGCATATTTTTCGCATTGTTACCCAAAAGTTTAATCGGTGTATAAAGCATAATCAACGCCGTAATAAATGAAACGAAATTACCGCTTGTAATTTGACCTTTCACAATCATATAACTGCCTAAACCGATAACAGCAGCAATCCCAAACGATACGACAATGTGCATCATAGGAGATAGCCAACCTGTTTTTTGGGTAATTTTCATATTCAGCCCAAAAACCGTATTCAAATTTTTATTAAAATGTTCGCTTTGGTAATTGTACAAATTATATGCGGTAACAACTTTATTTCCGGCAAAAGCTTCATTATATGCCGTAATAACCTTACCGCCTGCGGATTCTGATTTGTCAGCAATAGCCTTAATCATTGCACGCATTTTGGTTAGCGGAACAACCGCACAAATCAAAACGATAATTGCAATAATTGCCAAAATCCAAGAATTATAAAGTAAAACGCAAACCAACGAAACAGATGAAAATACCCTTGATATTCCTGTTTTCAGGTTATTTAACAAGGTTCCGCACGCCGTATTAACATCATTATTAAACCAACGAATGATATCGCCTGAAGTTCTTGAATCAAAAAATGCCGCATCTTTGTGCATCAATTTGTTATACAAAGTCATTTTAAAATCATTTGTAACCTTACCCGCAACCCAAGCATTCATATACGTTGAAAGGTAATTCAACAAACCTTGAGTTGAGGTAAATGCAATGATAAGCAACGGAATATACCACGGCGAATGAACAGTTTTATCAACCATTACAATATCCATATAAGGTTTTAGTGAAAGTGCAACAACCGCATCAAGTGAACCGATAGGAATTGCCAAACCTAAAGCCAAAACCGTTCTGAACCAATATTTTTGAAAATACGGCAAAACTTTGGCATAATTTTTCATCAAGCCATCTTTATCAAATTTCTGAATTATCTTACCAAATATTTGTTTTATTTCCATTATTTTACCTGAGCCAATAAACGTTCTGTCAATTTTTCTTCCCAAGCATAAGCGGTTTCAATGCTGTCTTCAAGAGATTTTTCAGGAGTCCAACCCAAAACTTCTTTTGCTTTTCTGTTATCGGCAATAAGTGTTGCAGGGTCGCCTGCTCTGCGGGCTTGAATTTCTACGGGGATTTTTTTGCCGGTAACTTTTTCACACGCATCAAAAACTTCTTTTACACTATTACCTTCGTTTGTACCAAGATTAAAGAAGTTTGTTTGACCTCCGTTTAGCAAATATTTCAATGCCAAAAGGTGAGCTTTTGCCAAATCCTCGACATTGATATAATCTCTTACGCAAGTTCCGTCTTTTGTATCGTAATCCGTTCCAAACATTTTGAAAGTTTTACCGCCGCCAAAAGTTGATTTCAAAATATTAGGAATCAAGTGAGTTTCAGGGTCATGCCATTCGCCTACCCTATTCAAACTGTCCGCCCCTGCAACATTGAAATATCTCAAACGAACGGATTTTAACCCGTATGCTTTGTCATAATCGTCCATAATACTTTCAATTATCAATTTAGTTTTGCCGTAAGTATTGATAGGCACTTGCGGATGTTTTTCATCAATAGGAGTATAAACGGGTTCACCATAAGTTGCGGCGGTGCTTGAAAAGACGATTTTCTTAACATCAAATTGCATTGCAACATTAAGTAAATTCAAAGTTCCATACACATTGTTATAATAATATTTTTGCGGGTTTCCAACAGATTCACCGACTTGAGAATATGCCGCAAAATGGATTATCGCATCAATAGAATGGTTTTGGAAAACTTTTTTAATATCTTCAACAGATGATAAATCACCTTGAATAAAATCAATTACGGAACCTTTTGCAGAAATTGCTTTTAAGGTTTCCACAGTTTCAATATGTCCTAGTTCAAGATTATCAAAAATTACAACATTATAACCTGCTTCAATCAACGCAATTACGTTATGACTTCCGATATATCCTGCTCCGCCTGTAACTAAAATATTCATTTATACTTTCCTTTTTCCTTTTTTATTATACACCATATTTTTCATTCCAACGAGAATTTCTAATCCCTAACTTGACAAGAAGTTTATAAATTTTCGTTCTGAATTGAAAAGTTTTAAATCTTTTCGGGTTTGTTTCGCAATAAATCACGGGCAATTCGAGTGTTCGCAAACCTTTTGTTTTCATATATTCTACATAAATCGTAAACAATCTTTCCGCAAGAAATCCGTAAACACGTTTTTGGTAATCATTTCTTGTTTCAACTTCTGTTTGAATTTCCACTTCCAAATCACTCAAAATATCGAATAACCATTCTGAATATTCATCAAAAATTTCACGCTTTGTCACAAACATATTGTATAAGTACATAACATTTGTTTTTTTCATGGTATTTTCTGCAATTTCAGACATTTGCGGATACTTGTTTTTTATAAGAGATAAAACCTTATCTAAATCAGATATAACGTGTTTTTTCTTGTATTGGTCATAATTTGACTTGTATTGAGAAAACCTTTTCATCGGCAAAATAATATCATAATTTTCTAATAAACATGACACGTTAGATTGTGACATACAAAATTTTTGAGTATAATCAGACGGAATTTTGCCAATCCACCTTACATTTCCGTTTCCGAAATCGAAAAATCTTCGGTAGTGAACAAGTCCTTTGTAATCGGCATTTGAATTTTTCCAAAGCCAATAAAGAGCCGTCAATTCGCAATAGTAAGGGTTTTTTTCGGAGATATTTTCTCCAGAATCGTCACGTTGAAAATTCAAATCAATTTCAGATAATTTTGCACCGACCTGAAGCGGTTTCATAATGCTGTTTTCGATTACATCAAATTTTTTGTGATAACAAACCCTGATATCAAAACTTTTTTCTGATTTTTTTTCAAAACTTGACGGATTTGGAAATCTTTTTTCTAAGTATAAACGCATTGCAAGCCTGTCGTTATCGGTCGTTGATTGGCTATCATTTATACAAAATAATGCAGGACTATATTTTTCAAGCCTCGTTAATTTTTTCTTTGATAATGAAATTAGCAAAGCTTCTAACCCTTCACCTGAGGTCAAAACCTTTATTTTTTCGCTCAAATTATCAATAATTTTGTATTCTCCACGATTTTTTGCAATAGCATAATATTCATAAATCGAACGCTGAATACAATCTTTTTCTCTAAATTTTTGATTTGTGGTTTGAGCAAAACCGTCTTTGAAACGCTCAACACATTCCTCAATATCAGATTTTCTATAGGCGTCAATATTATGATGCGGGAAATACGGAAAACTTTGACCGATATTGTTCTTCACCAAATTATAAGCCAAAGATACCATATTTCCATACAAGTGACGATAAGGTTTGTTCAAAATTCTGCGTTTTGAAAATCTGAAAATCGGCAACCCTTCGGCATTAAAGAAAAAACTTTTAGACACTTGACGACCGAAAAACATATCATCATTAGCAAATAAAAAATGTTCCGACAAATTTGGAATTTTATGTAATACAGTTTCAATAGCGGAAGCATTAAAAGTAGGCAAAGCACTTTCGGGTAATATTTGAGAGTGGTCGATTATATGAATTTTCGGATTTGTAACATCTATTTGAGAAGGAATTTGATTATCCGTAACAATAAAAATATTATTTATCCAAGAAGCATATTTTTCCAAAGAACGCAAAGAATAAATCAACTCATCATTATTTATAAATCTGCACTCGGATGTTGCATCATTATCCAGCGATTTATTATATTTTTTTAATTCCTGATTTTTCTTTTCTCTCCATGCTGCATCACTGGAGTTACACCATAAATAAACTATATCAACAGGAAAATCTTTCATCTCTTCTCCGATAATTCATTCAATTTTCGGTTAATAAAACCGTTATGCCTATTATAAAATAAAAGCGACAGGCATTTAATTTTATTATAAGAAATGTTAAGTTTTGTCGATTTTACTCAAGTTATTTTGAACAAAAGACAAAATTTTATTCTTCTTTTGCTTTTTTGCAAGCTTGTGCCAAATTTGTTTTCAATTCTGGGTGAGCATTCCAAAAACGCTGATAAAAAACGCTAACCATACGACGTTCATCTCTTGTAAGTTTTTCTTTTCTTGCACGTTTGCCAAGTATAACGCCGAAAAAGGCCTCTTGAGCCTTATCATAATCTGACATTGCCGTCCGAACTTCAGGACACAATTCCCACATTTTTGTTGAATGTTCTGCAATTTTTTGACGGCGTTCAGGGTGAGCCTTGTCGTATTCTTGAATTCTGATTGACTGTGCAGCTCTATATTCAGCGGTTTTGCAACCTTGAGCAGCAAGCTTGTTTAATTCACGACGTTTTTCAGGATTTGCGGCGTTCCAGGCTTTAGTTTTCTGAGCAATGGTACGATTGCCGACTTCGTCAGATGCAACCAACAACCTTTTGTAATTAGTATCAACCCCGACAAAATTTATTTTCTTAAGCATAAAATCCAAAGATGAACGATTTTTTAGCCCGAACATTTGAGCAATTTCATCTTTTGGTTTCAAATTTCCCCAATACTCCTGCAACATTTTCAACCCAAAATTTTCGCTCATAATCTCTTTGCCCGTACCATGCCGCATTTGTACCATTGGCAGAACCTCTTTAAATTCCGGGTATAATTCTTTGGCTTCACCCAAAGTTTTGCACGACAATAACGGTTTATAAATCGCTTTATGCACATCTAATAAAGAAATATCTTTATCGTTACCTTCTGAAATTAAGGCTTTTACAAAGGTTTTAACTCTTTCGGGTAAGAGTTTTGAACGGTGATTATAAATATATTTCAAATCCAACGGTTTGCCTTTTGCACCGAAAGTTTGATTATAGCAAGAGTAGTTATTATAATTATAGATTGAGAAATTAGTTTGCATATTTTTCTTAAAACGTGTAAAAAAAATTTTTGCCAAATAAATAAAAATTTTACATAACTCAATTAAAAAGAGGATTTGAAAAACGTAAACGACATATTATAATATCATTACACTTGGGTAAAGATATGAGAAATTTATTAATTATACTGGGAATACTTGTTTGTGTTAATTTATTGTTAGTGACAATTAGCAAGGTATTTTTTGTCGGAATTTAAAGGAGTAAATATGAAAAAATTATTAGCAATTTTATTACTATGTACGGGAACAGCCTTTGCCACTACAACATACAGTCCTGAAGCAAAACAAGCCTTTTACGACACTTTGATACAAGGAATGATGGCATCAATGCAGGACAGTCTGGTAAAACAAGGTTATCCGCAAACAAATGTTCAAAACTATATTTCTAACCTGAGTTCAAGAATAGATAGAGAACAACTCGAAAACTCAACTTGGGGTTGTGTTACAAAATACAGTCCAAACGATATCATGAATAAAAGAGAAGAAATTGCCCAAAAATGTTTCATGACTTGGACAACAGAACTCATTACAAAAAATGCTGATTTGATGCAACATTTGCAAAAATAATTAAAATATAAAAATTAAAAAAAATACCGTCTTTTAATTAAAAAAGTCGGTATTTGAACTGAAAACTGAACTAAAACCTTAAAACAGGACAAAAAATCTTGTATCGAAAAACGCAGAATTGTCGAAAATTGTTAAATTGATTTTTGCACCGAGATTTTCAAGTCATATCCTAAACCTGCAAAAATTTTATGTAAAATTTCTATACTTGGAATCATTTTACGAGAAAAAATCTTGTATAGTGTAATTCTATTAATCCCGACTAATTTTGCAAAATCACAAATAGTATAATTTGCCTCAATTAAGGGTTTCAAGTTATAAATCAATTCATTAACATCTTTGGTAGTTGAATAATCATCTAAGAGACTATCAAGCCACATTTGTGCATATTCAGAGTCATTTTTTAATTGTTCTTTTAAATTGTCCTGATGTTTTGGGAAGTTTTGTAACAATATTTGTTCTTTTTTCTTCATAAGTTAATCTCACTTTCAAATATTATTTTCTTGAATTATAATCATTTAAATATTTTTTAGCAGTTTCAATATCTTTACTTTGCTTTGATTTGTTACCGCCTGTAAATAGCAAAACTATTGTATTTTCTATTTCGGTATAATAAATTCTCAAACCATTGTCAAATTTAAGTTCGTAAAGTTCTTCAGAAAGCCGTCTATTATTACCATATAAACCTCGTTCAACTTTTGATAATCGTTTATCAACAATAAGCCTTAAACTTTTATCAAGTGCACAATACCATTCGAAATATGGTATTGTATTATCAATTGTTTGGTAATAAATAATTTCTTTCATATTTTTATTGTAGCACATTGGCTACAATGTTTCAAGTATAGTTTTGTAATAATTAAGCAATTTTTGAACAAAAATTGTTTTATATATTATGTAGGAGAAAAAATGGGAATAATTGGAAAAGTTACTCCAAAAATCTATGAATATTTACGATTTGCAGGAAAATCTTCTGTTTTAGAAGTAAAACCGATTGGTATAGTAAACGTTAGCGGATTAAAATATAATGCGAAATTTACACAATCTTTAAAATACAAACCAGAAGAAATTAGTTCAGCATATAGAGAATATGCGAAAAGCCCATATGTAAATTATTATTTACGAGAAGTTACTCCTCTTTCAGAACAAAATAATAAACTTGTTAGTTGCTTAAAACAAGGGATTCAAGAATCAAGCCCTAAAACTGGAAAGTTTTATCGAGGATTACAAAGTTGTCCTGATGAAAAAACTGCAGAAAAACTTATTTTTCAAAACTCAGGATTTACCTCAGTAACACCAGAAATTAACAAAAACTATGCTGAATCATTTGCAATAGGCAAAAATAGTGCTATTGTTGAGTTTGATTTAAAGAAACCACTTAAAGGTTTTCAAGAAAATAATTACGAAGTAATATTTGACACAAAAGCTTTCTCATCAGACAAATATAAAATTAAAAAGGTCAAAGATAACTTATTTAGGGTTACAGAAAAAAATGAAACTATTAAATTTGCACCTATTACTCAACATTTTGATGAAGGTGGCACTTTAGTTTTTGGAACACTTCCAGATAATTATGTGGCAAAATCAAGGGAATTTATCAAAGGACATACTATAACATATAAATTTGGACAATATAAAGGACAAACAAAAACATTTCCCGACAGTTGGAAAGAAACTCAATCTATTTTGCCACATTATCATATTGACAAATTATGGAGTACCGGAAAAGGAAGTGGCACAAATTCTGTTCAATCCGTAGTAAGAGAAAGTGTAAATAATCCCAAAACCGCAGGGCGAGTAACATTAGATGCTTGTTGTATTGATGGCAAAACATCACCGGCCGGATTTTATTATAAATTAGGTTTCCGATTTAAAGACCCAAAAATGAATAAACAGTTAGAAGAATGGATTGCGAATGGAGGTAAACGAGAAAATTCACCATTTTTAACAGGTATGATGTACTTACCAGCAGAAAATATAGAACATTGTTTAAACTATAAGGTTATTTAATCTCGTAAAACTTGCCCAAAAAGAGAGTGCGGAAGTTGGTTTCGCTGAATTCAAGTCAGCTGTAATTTTCTCAAAGGATAAATGTATCGAAAAAATATTACGATATGTCTTATTGGCTCTCTTATAAATCCATTAAACCTAAAAGACCCAGATACTTCTTTCCAAAATTTTAAAACTTATTGGTATTATAACATAATAATTTGTAAGCTTTTATATTTTTGTATTTATGTTATTTTTATATTAACTTTATTAACCAAAGAAAGAAAAATTATGAAAAAAATAATTTTAATATTGTGTATAATCTTTCAACTTGTCTTACCTGTATGTGCAGAATATAAACCTATACCGGAAAGTTTAAGTGAGCAATATAAAACTGAAATTGAACAAATTATTGATGAAGAATATCCGCAAGTTATAAAAAAAATTGATGATGAAGTTAATTATGCAAAATCATTGCGAGATAAAATTCTTAAAAATGGTTTTATTTTTGAGGATTATATTGCTTTATCACTTATCCCAGACACTTGCATTCCAGCAGCAGATTTAGATTTGTATGGAATAATGTTAAAACTTACCAGAGAAAAATATTTGGGTATAGAATATACTCCCATAGGCACAGATAGTGTAAATCCTATTGATGCTATTCTAACCCCATATTTTAAGGATAATAGTGTTAATAGAAAAAAACTGAAAAAGATTGTACGTTATGAGAATAAAAAAATTAAGGTAGTAGAAAAATATATTAAAGAAGTTGAGAAATTGCGTTCTATTAATAATTAAAATATTTATTAGGATTCACAGGAATCCCTTTATAAGTTCCTTCTCTAATTGTGATATGCAGATGTGGACCTTGCGAATGTCCAGTATTTCCAGATTTTGCAATAATTTGTCCTTGCTTAATTGATTGACCAGCCTGTACATTCCAAGATGATAAATGACCATATTCACTTGTTATTATTTTTCCATTTAGTGTATGTGTAATAATAACATATTTGCCATAGCCATTAGGATCATTAGCTCCAGCATAATAAACTTTTCCATCCGCAACGGCTTTTATTGGCGTTCCGATAGGTACTGCAATATCAATTCCATTATGAACGTGTGTGCTTCTTGGTTCTCCATAATGTCCAACAATAGGTCCATTACAAGGCTTTATCCATTTTTGTGGTTGAATTTGTTGAGGAGTCTGAGAAACAGGATTTTGTTGTAAAGTTTTAGATATTGTTTGTGGAGCTGAAGTTTGATTATTTTGGCTTTCAGATGGTACTTTAGTTGTATTATCATTTTCTTTTGTATAAGTTTTAGAATTATCATCTAAATTTGTGTCTTCTACAATTTCAACAGTACATTTGCAATTAGGATGAGGTCTTTCTGGGATTTCATCATAATAATCAAATTCTTGCCCATCTAAGGATTTGCATATATCGCAAGTATTTTCACTATTTTCAGAATGCCAAACATATTTATTATAGCTTACGCCACCTTTTAAGACTTTAGTCTCAATATTTCCCTTTTCTTCTTGTGCATCTTTAGAATAATTGTGTTCTTGCAAAGTATTATATCTGTATACTGATTTACATATGTCCTGTAAATCAGTATATGATTTTAATAATTTATCCTTATCTTTGTTATTAACAACAGGATTAAAATAATTTTTTAGTAAGTTTTTTTGTGATTTTGACAGGGCATTTAAAGTAGGTTCTAATTGTTTGCTATTTTTTAGTGATTGTAATATTTTTTGCTTTAAATTTGCCATTTATATTTCTCCTTATTTTTACATATAATCTTTATACTAATCAATATATGTTGAATAATATATAATATAACCTTATTTTTGATATTTGTCAACAGTGTTGATTTATAAATTGCATTGTGATAATATTTTTATGGAGAATATTATGGATAAACACACTCAATTAATTAAATTTGGCACTGTTATTAAACAAAGACGCATTGCGTTAAATTTAAGCTTGAGAGAATTAGAAAAACAATCTTGTGTCAGTGCGGCTTTAATCACTAAACTTGAAAACGGGAAGATGGCTAACTTTCCAAAAGCTATTACTATTAAACAACTCAGTGATGCTTTAAAATTTAATGATGAATTATTCATTTTAGCAGATATTTTATTTGAAACAAAAGAACAAAATATAAATGATAAATCCTTTGAAGATGAATTACGAGAGCTTCTTGCAACAAAAACAACGCTGAATTCTGATAATATTACACAAGTAATTTATTTCATATCAGGGCTCGAAAAATTGCAAAAAATTCAAAACTTATGAATTCTTCCGACTTACAATATCAAACTTGCGATACTTTATCTCAAAATCCTTGATACATTTTATCTGCTGTAATTTTCTCAAAGGATAAATGTATCGAAAGCATTAAAAAAGAGCCTTTTCGGCTCTTGATTTTAAATGGTGGAGGATAGGAGACTCGAACTCCTGACCCCCTGCGTGCAAAGCAGGTGCTCTACCAATTGAGCTAATCCCCCGTTCGGGTTGTGCGACTTTCGCCTCACATTTATTATTATATTTGCTGATTTTTTTTTGTAAACCCCTTTTTTAAAAAAGTTTTAAATTTCGTCAAATTTTCTGTCAAAAACCCATAACTTCAAAGTCTTTAAATCCAAAATTTTGCCCTTCGCACACAAAAAGCCTATCAAAATCACGCAAAGTTCAAATACCCTTTTTTTTATTTTCAAAAAAATCTACTCTTCCACTGCTGTAATAGGAGCAAGACGACCTTGTTTATATTCAATCAAGCATTTTGCCAACTGATCAGGGCAACTCGTTGGTTTCATTCCACAAGTAATTCCTGACAATTTTTCAATCACCTCGTCAACCGCCATGCCCGTAATTAAACTCTTTATCCCCTTCAAATTTCCATTACAACCGCCATAGAAAACTGCATCTGCAATCTTGCCGTTTTCTATTTTTACCTGCATCAACTGACAACAAGTACCCGTTGTGCGATATTGTACAACATCAATTTTATTTTCTTCACTCATTTTCAACTTCTCCATTCTCAAATTCATTCTAGCACAAAATTTGGCATTAAATGTACATATCTATAAATCTGTCGTCACCGGCTTCTATTTTTCGCATCAACAACTCCGTATAGTTTGCATTATCATAAGATTGATTCTTTTCAAAAATTCTCATTGCTGACTGCAATTTATACATGGCGGATTCAGGATGTTTACGTCTTGTCAATTTAGCGATTTCAGTCTGGATAAACGCAAGCATCATTTCATAAGACTGTCTTGGTGCTGCCTTCCTGCTAATCGTACGATAAGACGCCACCGAATCTCTATAATTCATCGTAACATGTTTCAAGCATCTTTCCTGTTCATACAGCACGTCCAAATATTCTAACAACCTATCAGGTTTTTTACTGTAAATTTTTCGCAAATCATTCAGTCTTGCCATCATGTGAACGTAATCACCGTTCATTCTTGAAATATCGTACCCTTTCTGTGCAAAATATTCCAAATTATGCGGAAAATACTCATTAACCTTGCATAGCGTACTCATAACGATTCCAGCAAAATCCAACCTGTCACGCTGAACAAGTTTATCAGCCAAAATATCCGCCTGTTGGCAGAAATAATCTTCCTGATGATTTCTTTCGTACAAAGTTCTCAATTTGCCAAATTCTTGAGCAAAAAAATCAAGAGTCACACCTTTTTTATGTGAAACAATATATTTTCCAAACTGTTTAATATCAGAAATAAATGGGGGCTTTTGCAAAATTATTGACATATACTACCTTCTATAATAAATAATGAAAATAAACTTTCAAAATTGCCTAAATTTGGAAAAATATTAAAAAACATAACAAATCAGCGACCAAGCTCAATAGTGCATGGTCGCTTCATGTTTCATGTTTATTTAATGTTGTTTATTTTATGGCTTCTGCACAATCAGTGCAAATACCGTGTTCATCTAATGTACGATATTTCCAACATCTTGTACATTTTTCGCCTTGCGCCTTTGTAACCCAAACAGTGCAACCGTCTTCTGAATATTCATTCAAAACGTCACTCGGAGCAACATCTGACAAAGTTGCTTGAGAAACAATATAAATATCAGCCAAGTCTTTTTCATTTGCTTTCAAAACAGAAGTATCCTCAGCCTTTATTGTCACAGCAACCTCAAGTGAACTTCCGACTTTTTTGTCTGCCCTCAACGGTTCAATCGCTCTTGATACAACTTGACGAGATTTCAAAACCTTTTCAAAATCGGTTTCAAGTTGCGGATTTTGCCATTGCGGATTAACTTCAGGCCAATCCGACAACAAGATACTAATCAAACCTTTTCTTTGATTTTCAGGAATATTTTGCCAAATATCTTCTGCTTGGTGAGGCATTACAGGAGCCAAAATCTTAACCAAAGCCATCAAGTTTTCATACAATACTGTTTGGCAAGCACGGCGGGATAATGACTTTTTGCCCGCTGTATATAATCTGTCTTTCACAATATCAAGATAGAACGAACTCAAATCAACCGCCGCAAAGTTTTGCAAGCATTGGAAATACTTATAAAATTCGTAATTTTCAAACGCTTCGGTTACTTCAACAATCAATTTATTTAATTTATGAAGTGCGAACTTATCTATATTTTTGAGTTCATCATATTTTACATAATCAACCTCAGGGTCAAAATCAAACAAGTTACCACACAAAAATCTTGCAGTATTTCTTGTTTTTTTGAAGATTTCAGTCAACTGTCCGATAATATTATTACCGATTTTGATATCGTTTCTGTAATCAACCGATGCTGCCCACAATCTCAAAATATCAGCCCCGTAGTTTTTGATAATATCGTCAGGTCTGATGTAATTACCCAAAGATTTTGACATTTTGCGACCGTCTTCACCAAAGACAAAGCCGTGAGTCAAAACTTGTTTATACGGTGCAATTCCTTGAGTTGCGATTGAAGTCAACAATGAAGATTGGAACCAGCCACGGTGTTGGTCTGAACCTTCCAAATACATATCAACAGGAGTATGGCAAAGTTCATCAGAACGTTTTTCAACAACTGCTCTCCAAGAAACACCCGAATCAAACCATACGTCCATAATATCTTTTTCTTTTCTGAAATGTTTTTTACCGCATTTAGGGCAAACAAAACCTTCAGGCAAAAGTTCTTCGGCAGAATATTTAACCCAAGCATCAGAGCTTTCTTTTTCAAACATTTTTGCTACATTTTCTATTGTTGAATCATCGCAAATAACTTCGCCACAATCTTCACAATAGAAAATCGGAATAGGAACACCCCACGCTCTTTGTCTTGAAATACACCAATCGGTACGGCTTTCAACCATATTACCTATTCTGTTTTCACCACTTGCAGGAATCCATTTTACTCCGTGAATTGCTTTCAAAGCTTCATCTCTGAATTTAGCAACTTTTACAAACCATTGCGGAGTTGCTCTGTAAATTACAGGCTTTTTACATCTCCAACAGTGCGGATAACTGTGTTGGATATCTTGAGCCTTTAACAAGGCTTCTTTATTTTTAAGCATTTCGATAACCATTTCGTTACCTTTATAGTAAGGAACGTCCACAAGTTCAGGGATACCGACAACATCAGTCCATTTTCCCGAACCGTCTAACGGTGAAAATACTTCAATGCCGTATCTGCAACCGACTTCATAGTCTTCCAAACCATGACCCGGAGCAGTATGAACAGAACCTGTACCTGCATCTAATGTAACGTGTTCACCTAAAATAATCGGTGATTTTCTATTCAACAACGGGTGATTTGTGTTCAACAGTTCCAAATCCTGACCAACGCAAGAACCCAAAACTTTTATTTCGTTCTCGTCCCATTCAACATCTTTCAAGAAGGAACTCATCAAATCTTGAGCAACAACATAAACGCTTCCTTTGTATTCAAAGAAGGTGTATTCAAATCTCGGATGCATAGAAATCGCCATATTTGACGGAATTGTCCAAGGAGTTGTTGTCCAAATTATTGCAAAAATCGGTTTATCATTTTGTACGGATTTCAAAATTCCGTTATTGATTTTTGCGGTTGCATCTTCATCAAACTGAAATCTTACATAGATTGAAGTTGAAGTATGGTCTGCATATTCCACTTCCGCTTCGGCAAGAGCGGTTTCGCACGCTGCACACCAGTAAACAGGCTTCAAACCTTTTTCAATATAACCTTTTTTGTACATTTCGCCAAATACTCGGACTTGTTCAGCCTCATATTCAGGATTGATTGTCAAATAAGGTTTTTCCCAGTTACCTAAAACGCCAAGTCTTTTAAATTCGCTTTCCTGACCCTTTAAGTTTTTATGAGCAAATTCTCTACATTTCGCTCTCAATTCTGTTTCGGTAATCGAATGACGACCGCCCTTGATATTTTTAACGACAGCATTTTCAATCGGAAGTCCGTGTCCGTCATATCCCGGAACATACGGAGCATAGAAACCTTTTTGAGATTTGTATTTGATTAAAATATCTTTTAAAATTTTATTCAATGCTGTACCAACGTGAATTTTTTCGGAACTCAAATAAGGCGGTCCGTCATGCAAAACGAAAGAATTTGTTTGGTCACGTTGACCTATAATTTTGTCATAAATTTTATTTTCTTCCCAAAATTTTTGGATTTCCAATTCACGAACAGTCGCATTTGCTCTCATTGCCAAAGTTGTTTGAGGCAAGTTTAGTGTATTCTTATATTCTGATTTTGTGCTTTCGCTCATATTTATTACCCTCTATACTAATAATATTATCTACAAATTTTAAACTTCAAATATATTTTTAAGATTCAGAATCTTTCAAAAACAAATTCATTTTATCATAATCAAATTGATTTTCCCAACGTGCAATTACAACAGTCGCAACGCAGTTACCGATTAGATTAACAGTGGTTCTGCCCATATCCAAAATTTGGTCAATACCGAGCAAAATTGCAACCCCGATAATCGGAATATTGAAACTTGACAATGTACCTGCAAGTACAACCAAAGAAACTCTCGGAACACCTGCAATACCTTTACTTGTAAGCATTAATGCCAACATCATCAATAATTGTTGGTTAATATCAAGATTTATACCACAAATTTGAGAAGAAAAAATTACCGCCATTGCAAGGTATAACGTACTACCGTCAAGGTTAAAAGTATAACCCGTAGGCATTACAAAACTAACAATATTTTGCGGAACACCAAATTTTTCCATAACGCTGATTGCTTTAGGGAAAGCTGCTTCTGAACTTGCAGTCGAAAATGCCAAAATCGCAGGCTCCTGAATTGCTTTCAACAAACTTCTAAAGGAAATTCTTGCATAACGACAAGCAATAATAAACACCGCCAAAACAAACAACGCAAGTGCCGTATATAGTGAAAATATAATTTTTGCGTAATTTTTGAGAATTGATAACCCGTTCATACCTACAGTTGAAGCGATTGCACCGAAAATACCCAACGGAGCAAAGTACATAACATATTCGGTAAATTTGAACATAATTTGAGAAACCGAATTAAGAATATCCATAACAGGTTTGCCCTTTTCCCCGACAGCACAAATCGCAACCGCCATAAAGATAGAAAAGACAACGATTTGCAACAAATTACCTTCAGACATTGCCTGAACGATACTTGTAGGAAAAACATTTACAATCATCTCCGAAATTGAAGTATGCGGAGTTGTAACCGCCATTAAACCTGCTTCTTTTAACAACTCCGGGTTAGCAACCGTCCCCGTTGCAAAGCCTTTTCCGGGGTTAAATATATTCGCCATTGTAAGTCCGATAACTAACGCCAATGTCGTTACGATTTCAAAATAAACAATGGTTTTTATCCCGATTTTACCGAGTTTTTTCACATCTCCATGACCCGCAATACCCGTAACAAGTGTTGCGAACAACAACGGAGCGATAATCATTTTAACCATGCGTAAGAAAATTAAAGCAAATGCACGCATTTTAACCGCATAATGCGGGGCAAAATGACCAAATAAAACACCTAAAATAAGTGCTATAAATATTAACGCTGTAAGTCTTGAATGTTTCAAATTCTAACCTCTCGAAACGATTATAAAACAAACATGCCTGTCAAGACACAACAGGGTAATATTTTGTAAAATTTCTTAAGGGTAACACTACAAAAATATTAAAAAAAGACACATAAAATTACGTTGTCGGCATAGCAAGCCGACCTACTTTTTAAAAGGCTTATTTCAGTCAGTGAGTGCATTTTTACCATTGGGCAAGTATGCACAACCGACATATTACAGTGGGCACTTCACCAATACCCTACTTTTTACTAATCATGCTATTCAAAATATCTTTGGCTTTTTCAAGTTGGGTATCTTTTTTTGCCAAGATATCAGCCTGTTTTATCGGCATTTCGATATCGGGATTAATTCCCAATTTATTTATATCACTGCCTTTGGGCGTCAAATATTTTGCAACAGTCAAATTCAAGCCCGTTTCGTTTGGCATCGGAATAATTTTTTGAACCATACCTTTCCCGTAAGTTTTAGTTCCGACAAGTTTTGCCCTATGATAATCCTTCATAGCTCCCGAAAAGATTTCGCTTGCACTGGCACTTGCCCCGTCAACAAGAAGAATTACGGGTTTATCAATATTAACATTAGTGTCCTGTGCCATAATGTCGTAATGGTAACCGTTTCGACCGACAATACTAACAATTTTACCTTTATTAATAAACAAATTAGAAATAAAGACCGCATTCGGTAACAAGCCACCAGTATTGCCCCTCAAGTCAATAATCAAACCTTTTGTATCGTGCGTATTTTCTAACGCTTCCAAAAATTCGTTCGGTGTCGCTGTACTGATAAAACTTGTCAACTGAATATATCCGATATTCTTATCAACAGAACTTTTAACAGTTTTTATAGAAATTTCTTTTCGAATAATTTTCTTTTTTATAACCTCATTTCCTCTCAAAATATCCATACTGACAAAAGTATTTACAGGACCTTTGACAAGGCTTGAAACCTGTGCCAAAGAAAGTCCGCTAACTTTCATCCCGTCAACAGAAATAATTATATCGCCCGATTTCAAATCGGCAAACTGTGCGGGAGTATTTTCAATTACGTTAATAATCTTTGTTTTCCCCGAATCATTAACAATATTAACCCCAATTCCTGAAATTTTTGAGGTAATAGAACTGTTTTGTTCCGCAAATTCTCGTTTGGTTAAAAATCGTGAATACGGGTCATCTAAACTTTCCAACATGGAATCAATCGCAACTTTTGCGTCTTCTTCTGTTTTAATTTTTCCCTTATAATGATTTTTCCACCTTACCCAATATTGGCGGTTAAAATTCGGGTCGTAATATTCATTTTTAACTACATGCCAAGTATGTTCAAACAATTTTTGAGAGGACATCTGAGATGTATCGACATCTTTTTTCTCGACATTCAACAACGGATTATGATAAGCATTATAAAACCCATTAATTGCAAATGCCGTTGCAATCGCCAACACTATAAGCAATATGGTTTTAGTCCGTTTCCTCATAGTCCTATTTAACATCAAGGATTTTAGATAATCAATATACTTTTTAGCAACAAATGTTAATTATTCAAAAATTTTTATAAATCATTAAATCCCGGAGAATAAGACGGCAAATTTTTATACCCGGAGTTTGTCAACACTGCTTTTTTAATATATTTATTCGTATAATCGCCTTTTTCCAACAATTTTTTCAAAGTGTTTTCACGAACAACCAAAGCATTGGATTCCTGATTGCTTTCAGGATAAGTTTTTAAAATGTCGTTCCAAACAACAGCTTCCATTGTCCAAGCATAAGTTTCTTCCGCTAAAGAATTATACTCATCTTGGTGCAACGCTTCGTGCGATAACAACGCAGCAATCGCCCCTGCCGGTGCTGATTTATGTTTGTTATTTATATAAATATACAAACTTCTGCCACGTTTCCAGCCTAAAGCATCAAAATTTGCATATTCCTGATTAATTTGTCCCAAATCACGAAATTCAATCTTCATAGGCTTTTGAGATAAGTTATTGCCCAAAATTGCATTTCTTGAAAATACACCCTCAGTATCTTTTAACATATCAAGTGCAACATAAAACACCTCATCTTTGCCGACATCTTTATAAGTCGGTGTAATTTGGCTGATATATTCAGGGGTGTATTTTTTCGGATACTGGTGCGGAACAGTAACTTCAGGAGCTTTTGCCGCAAATGTCGCCATTTGCATTCCGACGACCAACAATGCCGTTATTAAAAATCTTTTGATACAATCGTTTTTCCTTACCATCTCAATCTCCACTTTTGCCTGCATAGTAGTATTATATTTATGTTTTTTCAAAAGGCAAAAATTTTTCTGCAATCTTTGCAATTATTTACTTTTATTTTTTCGGTTAATTTTCACGAGTTCGGAATATATGTATTTGTACTCATTTGACGGATTAATATTTTCCGCTTCTGTAATATATTCAAGTGCGGTTTTATAATCCTTCTTCAACTGATAAAATTCGCACATTTTTCTATAATATTCCGAGTTGTTCAAATCGTATAAAATTGCTCGTTTCATACACTCTATTGCTTCGTCAATATCGTTTTCTTTTTCTCGGACAAGTGCTAAATAATAATACCCGTCAGAACAATTTATATCAAGTGAAAGAGCCTCTTGTGCATAATCTTTTGCTAAGTCGTAATCTTCTTTTAAATAAGCAACTCTTGCACCTAAAATTTCACCCAAAATATAATTCGGATTAATGCTTAACATTTTTTGCACAAGTTCTAAAGCCTTGTTATAATCACGTTCTTTAATATAAATCTCAGCCAAATTTCCTAAATATGAAAGATTATCAGGATTTTTTTCAAGAATTTCCAAGATAAGTTTTTCAGCCTTGCCGAAATTACTCAACTCGGCATAAATTTCACTCAAAGTGCTTTTTGTGAAATCATCGCCATATCCGTTTTTAATATTATTTTCCAAAATTTCTTGAGCCGTAATATAATCTTTTTTATTAGCCAATAGCAAAGCCTTCAAAACATTGGCCTGAGAATGTTTCGGATTGATTTCCAAAATAGCATCGGTTTCTTTTTTAGATTTTTGATACTCTTTTTGTTCATAGTATAAATAAGCCAAAGAATACCGATAATCAAGATTTTCAGGGTTTATATACAACGCTTTTTGATATGCCTTTTGAGCCTCGTCAGCCCAACCAGTGTAAAAATACGCATTACCTAAATTGTAGCAATATTTTGAATTAGATTTATCAATTTGAATTGCTTTAGAAAAATCTTTTATCGCCTCAATGAAGTTCATTTTCTCAAGTTCAAATAAACCTTTGTAATTCAAAATTTCGGCATTTTGAGAAGTTTTGTCAATTTTTTCAAAAATTTCAAACGCACCTTGTGTATCTCTTTCATCAAATTTAATTTTACCCATAAGCAACAAGACATCTTCATTATCACTGTCACATTCCAAGAGTAATTCTTTTGCTTTTTCTTTGTCACCAGCCAAATAATAAGCATTTGCACAAGATATTTTAACCTTTTGAGTAAAAAATTCAGATACTCGATACTGTTCTACTTTTGAAAACATCTTTAACTTCATCAAAATTTTAACTAAATCCGTCAAAGTTTGCTCATTTGGTGAAATATCAAAAATCTTTTGAGCAAGTGCCAAAGCATCTTCTTCACGCCCTTCACGTTCGCTGATTGTTTTCAAAAGTTTGAGACTTTCCAAATGTGTCGGATTGATTTGCAAAACTTTTTCCAAATACTGAACAGCACGAGAATAATTATTCAACAGAAAATACAATTCACCGATTTGAGATAAAATTTCAAGGTTATCATTTTCAAGCTCTAAGGCCTTATACAACATTTCAATCGCATATTTGTAATTCTTTGATTCCTTTAACTCAAAAGCTTGTTTTATATAATCAATACATTCTGTTTTTTCCATACGCACCTGCTTTTATTCTTCTACAACTTCCGGCGGAATATAAATATTTTCGGTCATAGATTCATTTTGGGAATTTTTCTTTTTAAATAAATTTTTCAAATTCCAATTTTTCTTTTTCGATTTTGTATCTTCCACCTTTTTGTTAATAATAATCAAAACCTCGTCTTGACCTGCCATTTTTAAGTTATTTCTGGCAATTCCTTCCAAACTGTTATCGGAAGTTACAACTTTCTTTTGGGCTTTTAGGTCTTTATTTCTAAGTTGAGCTTTTTTCAATAAATCTTCTAAAGTCGCCTGTTTCCACTGATAGGCAAAGATTTTACTAACATTCAAAACCGCTCCGTAACCTATTTCAAACAAACAAATTATCAGAATTATAGTAAAAAACGGACAGTAAAACTTCGTGCCGCAATTAAGTTTTTTACGTTTCTTACGGCGTTCGCTTCTTTCGTTATTCACTTGTTCTTCATTTTCTGTCAAACTGTTCTCCCTTACAGATAATTATAAACGAAATCGGTCATATCAACAATATATTATTGATAACTTTACAATTTGAATTTTGTTGAAAATTTAAACTGACTTTTCATCAAAGCGTTTGTATCATCATAAGTTGCACTCGTACCGAGTTCTAAACGCAATCTGTCGGAATCCTTGTTTCCAAACGGATTTATCGACAAAATTGTTTCAATTTTTTTACGATTTTTTGCAATATCGGCAGACAAAACCTCTTTCAACGAAAAATATTGATTAATAATTAACTCAGGTGCTAAATAAAAGTTGTCATTATAATTGTTATTCGTAGTGTTTACGGTTTTGGCATAAGCCGTACTTATTGCAAAATATTTCGATTCATAACGGGAAAATACGCCCGTTGTTTGCTCAAGTTCCGCATAATCAATTCCCTGATTGAACATCGTACCTGCAGAAAATCCGTTTTTCTTGGCACAACTTGTTCCGTTAACTGGCGCTATACTGTATTCCGCCGTATTCAAAGAAGAATATAAACTTGTCGGAGTGTGAATCCCCGCATAATATTTTTTTGAACCGATTTTGGCAGGAGTTTTAATTTTTATTGCCTGATAAACATCCATAGTATCTTCCAAGGAAATCGTATCATCAGAATCCTCATCATAAGAAGCGTAACCTTGCAATACATCAGAATACATATCAGAAATTTGATAATCCTCTATCTCTGGTTCTTCATTAGAATTTTCGTCTAAAGAAATTGCTTCTTCATCATCATCCTCGTCAAGATTTTCACCCGTTGTATCCGCAGTAACATCATCAGATACTATATCTTTTGATTGTTCCGTATTATCTTCATTTTGTGCGGTGTCAGTGGCAGTAGTTTCTACCTCAGTATTTTTGGTTGAAACGTCACCCGTTCCTTCATCTTCATCGGGAATATGATAAATAAAAACATTAGAAGAGCCGTTTTCAGACTTTCCCGATTTCCATGCGTTTGCCGAGCAGGGGAAAAACATTATCGCCGTAACCAACGCTACAATTAAGCCAATCTTCTTTATCATATCTATATGATAACGCATAAACACCCTTTCAGCAAGAAATTTTTACATTATTGAATAATCATAAACGATTTTAGCATTCTGCCCGCACCGTCACCTTTTGTAGAGATAACCTCAATGTTTTTGTAGTTGAAAGAAGTTGAACTTCCGCCGTCAAAAGCCATTGCCCTATCAAGTTTCAAATCTCTGCAAAGTTTTTGCACCTCGTACATATCCATAGGATTATCGTCCGTAATAATTAAAATATGGCATTCGTCAGTATCTTTCAAACCGATAATTGTACGAGAGGTTTTGTGTAACACGGAAGCCGATTCTCTAACCACGTCACCGTTTGCATTTTTTACGATAAAACCTTCTTCTTCCAAATGCAATTCAGGCACAATCAAAGGTCCGCCCTGTGCTGAAGTTACAACGGCACACCCAAACGGAACTTCTGATTTGTGAGAAACGATTGCATATTCAAATTTGTTTCCGCATTGCATTACTCTAAATTCTGAACGATTCAAAACCTTGTTCATATTTTTTCTGAAAAACGGATTTGATAACAATGAACTGTTAAACATAGGGTCAGCCGATATCATTCTGTCCGTCACAACGTAAGAAATAGTTTTGCCGTTTTTCGGGTCAAAAAATCCTGCATTAATTGTCAACTCGGAACGTCCCCTGACATGTGCTTCGTGATTAGTAATCAAGTCTTCCGAGGTTACAAATTTAATTTTCTTTTTAATCTTTTCACCTTTTAATACCACATGATAAATCCCGTTATCATAGTCAACACTGATACCGCCAACCGCAAAAACAGGGGTTACGCAAAATACCAATATGGTAAACACTGATAATAAAGTTCTCAAAATTTTCATATTATAAATCCTTTGACTTGTAGAAGGCACAAATTGCGTACATAAACGCAAGAACAGGCAAAGTAGCCGTTAAATACGGAGATAAAACGCCTTTTTCCGCCAATAAATCGAACAACGGCAAAGTGACATAGTATAAGAAAATCATACCAATCGCAATTACCATACCGATAAATCTTTGTTCTCTAGGTTTGCTAAATCCGAGCAATGCCCCCAAAATTCCCATTAACAAACATACAAACGGCTGTACAAAACGTTGAAGATATTTGTTCAACATACCTTTATATTCTTCCGTTAGTCTTTCTTTCTTGAGTAATTTAACATATTTATTCAAATTTTTATTATTAATATCACGAACCTTTACAGACGAATAAGTAAGCAACATAAACGCATTTTTAGCGGATTCACCGTTCAAAACATTCATAGTATCAAGATGCTTCGGGTCTTTGAAAATTCCGTCAGAAGAGATTTTGTAATTGGTAACATTTTTCAATTCCCAACGGTCGTCATAAGCATAACCCGTTTCGGCAGAATAAATATTGGACAACTCGTGAACGTCTTGATAAACATCATTAGAAAAATCCAACACAATTACACCGTGCAATTCTCTGGCAAAAGATTGCGAAACTACCACAGCCATTAGCGGATAACCGCTTTTTGTCTTTTGTGTATAGATATATTGAGTGGAAATCACATTACCACGAAGAGCCATGAGTTTGTCTTCCGCCTTAGAGGTCAAATGACCGCCAATCAAAAACGAACATAAAGAGAACAAAAATCCCATAACAACAACAGGTACAACAATTCTAGGGAAGGACATTCCGACCGCCCTAAAAATCGTCAACTCGGAATCCTTACTCATCTTGTCAAAGGTAAACAAAGACCCCAAAAGCAAACCGACAGGGAAAGCTTTTTCCAAGATTTTCGGCAATTCACAAACAAAAAGATAAATTGCGGTCTTAACACCATATTCGCCCGCTAACGCACCTTTGATAATGTTCAACAACATCTCCGGAGCAACCCAAACGATTGTGAATAAAAGGATTGCAACAAACGAAGTCAGGAAAACCTGCTTGAACATGTATCTGTCATATATTGTAATTTTAGGAAAAGCAAATTTCATTATAATATAAAGTCCTTCCCTAAATAAAATTCCTTAGCAACAGGGTCAACCGCAACATCTCTACTGCTACCTTGAATTTTTATCTTTCCGTCAAAAATAATATAGGCTCTATCTGTAATAGACAAGGTCGCTTTCGGGTTGTGGTCAGTAATCAAAACTCCAAGCCCTTTATCCTCGGACAATTTTCTGATATTGTCTTTAATTTCACCGATAGCAATCGGGTCAATACCCGTGAACGGTTCATCAAGCAAAATAAAATCAGGACTTGCAGCAAGTGCCCTTGCAAGTTCGACACGGCGGCGTTCACCACCAGACAAAGAAATTGCGGTAGCCTTTCTCAGTTTTGCCACGCCAAATTCGGCAAGTAATTCTTCTAACTTTTTCTTTTTCTCGTCCTCGGTCAGTTTAGAATTCATTTCTAAAACCAACTTGATATTATCTTCTACAGACAAAGTTCTGAAACTTGATGCTTCTTGCGGAAGATACCCAATACCTGCTCTTGCTCTTATGTGCATAGGCCAGTTTGTAATCTCCTGTCCGTCAATAGTAACCACGCCCGAATGCGGCTTAACTAATCCGACAATCATGTAAAATGTCGTGGTTTTACCCGCACCGTTTGGACCTAAAAGTCCAACAACTTCGCCTTTATTTATATTGAAAGAAACATCATTTACAACGCTTCTGTCACCATATATTTTAACTAAATTCTTAGCCTCAATTCTCATTTTATCCCCTTTTATCTATAACAAACATTTTACTCAAAAAACTTACGAAATGCAAACAAATAAAATGCAGACACCCAATATATTGAGTTTTTAGTGTTAAGTTATGTAAATTATTGAGAATTACACGTCATTTTTAAGGATATCTTGGGTATATATTCAGTACATAAACCATTTTCTTTTTCTTTATTTTCTCCTACACACTAACCTTTTACCGAAAAGCCGAAACAAAACACGGCTATTTTTCTTGCAATAAATTTGACAAAATAAAAAAGAACTCAAATTGAGCTCTTTTTTAAGTCTTTAATGTTTATGAAAAAACTTCAATTATACAGCTTTTTGAACTTTGCCTGCTTTTAAGCAAGAAGTGCAAACTCTGATTCTTTTAACAGAACCGTTAACAACAGCCTTAACTGATTGCAAGTTAGGTTCTTGAGTGTGAACGATTTGCTTATGAGAGAAAGTCAACTTCGCTGCTTTGATTGGAGCCTTTCCACAGATTTCACAATGTTTTGCCATGATATTATTTCCTTTTCTAGTTATTATTCGACTAATACACCCATGATATACAAAAAATAGATTTTTGCAAGCACATGTTTAAAAATGGTTACAAAACAGAGCTTTCATGTTATACTAAAATCTATGGAAAATAGAATTAAAATTGGTCTTATAGGACTCGGAACCGTAGGAAGCGGCGTATATAAAACGCTTCAAGATTTTAAAAACATAGAAATTACAAAAATTGCAGTCAGAAACAAGGCAAAAAAACGTAACATTGAGGGGTTAGACGAAAGTATTTTAACAGAAGACCCTTATGAAGTTGTCAACGACCCTGAAATTCAAATCGTTGCGGAACTTATCGGCGGATTAAATCCTGCTTTTGACCTTATCAAAACCGCAATCAAAAACGGCAAACACATTGTAACGGCAAACAAAGAACTTCTTGCCAAAAACGGCGAAGAACTTTTCAACTTTGCAGAAGAACATAACAAAGTTGTTCTTTATGAAGCCGCAATCGCAGGTGGTATTCCGCTAATCATGCCGATTAAAACAATTCTTGCAGGAAACAAAATCAGCAAGATTAAAGCTATCCTAAACGGTACAACAAACTATATTTTGACAAAAATGGACGTTCAAGGAGCCTCTTATGATGCAGTATTAAAAGAAGCACAAGAACTCGGCTATGCGGAAGCAAACCCGACAGGTGACGTGGAAGGTTTTGACGCTGCGTACAAAATCACTACACTTGCGACAATCGCTTTCGGTCAAAGAATTAAGATTGACAAGGTTTACCGTGAAGGTATTACAAAAATTCGTCCTGAAGACATGCAAGCCGCAAACGAAATGGGTTATAAAATCAAACTTATTGCCTCAGCCGAACTTAACGAAGATGGTAGAGCAGACGTAAGAGTTCACCCGATGCTTGTTTCGCATACAAAAACTTTGGCACATATCAACTATGTAACAAATGCCGTAAGTTTGACAGGACACCCGGTAGGTGACGTAACACTTTCAGGTCCCGGAGCTGGAGAATTTCCGACCGCAAGTTCAGTTGTCGGCGACATTTTGGCAATCGCTTCAGAACTTGACAAAACAGACTACTTATTACCTATGATGAGATGTCACCACGAGAAAAATGCCAATATGATGGACATTTCGGAAACTGAAAATAAATATTACCTGTCTATAACGGCGGAAAATGCAAAAGGCGTTATCGCAAAAATCGGTAAAGCCTGCGAAGAAAACAACATCAGCTTGGCAAGTATCGTACAAAAAGAAATTGCATCGGGCAATGTTGCAAAAATCACGGTAATCACCGAACTTTGCTTAGAAAAAGACATGCAAAACGTTATAAACATCTTCAACACAGACCCGTCATCAATGCACGTTGACAGTTTGATTAGAGTTCAGGTGTAAGAAATAAAAAGAGGGCTAAGAGCATGTTTAATTTTATTTCGGATATAGGAGCATTATTTGCTGGTAGAGATAAAAGAGTAGTTTTTTCTATACTTGCTATAGTTCTTGTACTTGTTAACTTTTTATTCATTGACACCGCAAGGAGTACATTTATATGTAACAGCAGTATTTGCGAAGTTCAAAATGAAACTATTACCGGAATCGTAACAAGTAAAACTCCTGTAAATATCCAAGAAATTACCGACTTTTCAACTGCCACAAATTACAACTTTTGGACAAAAAGTAATAACAGAACATCATACTCTATAACTGCCCATACCAAAACAGGAAGAAGCTATAGATTTTTCAAAGCAAGTAAGCATTATGAATATGATGTCAATAAAATCGTAGGTGAATTAAAAAGTTATCTGCCAACAACTCAAGATAAAGCAAATATATATGTAAAATTTTAATAAAGGAAGTGAAATTATGTACTATCAAGGATTAATCAACAAATACAGAGAGTTTTTACCGGTAAGCGATTCAACTCCTGTTGTTACATTGAACGAAGGTAACACTCCACTTATCAAAGCCGAAAATTTGGCAAAAAAAATCGGTCTTGATGCGGAAATTTACCTAAAATTTGAAGGTTGCAACCCTACAGGAAGTTTCAAAGACCGTGGCATGACAATGGCGGTAACAAAAGCAAAAGAAGCAGGTTCAAGTGCAATCATTTGTGCTTCAACAGGAAACACCTCAGCATCTGCTGCCGCATACGGTGCAAAAGCAGGTTTGAAAACTTATGTACTTATTCCTGACGGCTACATTGCACTCGGCAAACTTTCTCAAGCAATGATGTACGGTGCTGAAATTATCGCAATCAAAGGCAATTTTGACAAAGCCCTTGAAATGGTGCGTGAAATTTCCGATAAATACCCGATTACTTTGGTAAACTCAGTTAACCCGTACAGAATCGAAGGTCAAAAAACAGGTGCTTTTGAAATTTGCGAAGCCTTAGGTTCAGCCCCTGACTACCACTTTATCCCTGTCGGTAATGCAGGAAACATCACGGCTTACTGGAAAGGTTATAAAGAATGGCATAACTTGGGCAAAATTAAAGAATCGCCTAAAATGATGGGATTTGAGGCAGAAGGTTCAGCGGCAATCGTTCGAGGAGAAAGAATTTTAAACCCGGAAACACTTGCAACCGCAATCAGAATCGGCAACCCTGCAAGCTGGAAATTCGCAGAAGCCGCAAGAGATGAAAGTAACGGTATGATTAACTGCGTAACAGATGACGAAATCGTACACGCATATAAACTTATCGCCTCTTGCGAAGGTGTTTTGGCAGAACCTGCATCAGCAGCCTCAGTTGCAGGATTAATCAAGGTTAAAGACCAAGTCAAAGCAGGTTCAAAAATCGTTTGTATATTGACAGGTAACGGATTGAAAGACCCTGACAATGCGATTAAATATTCAAATGCAGACGTCAAAAAGACCTCAGCAGACCTAACAGATATTCTCAAAGCAATGAATATTTAGTTAAGATAATTTGATAAAAATTTAATCTTCAAATTTCAATCTAATACAAATAACAGAAAGCACCTCTAATGAGGTGCTTTTTCTAGTTAATCTTTGCAGGTTCTTCGTGAAGAACAACATTACCCGTTTTCAAGGTTTCCTGAACATTTATAACCCTTTGGTTAGAACTTCCGACCCAATGAAGATTATTATCATTCAAAGCCTTCACAAATCTTCCGTCAGCCAAAACATCAACATATTTCATGACAGGTTCATCCTTAACATCTTCCCAACGAAAGCCTGTATATAACCAAACTGTCTTATCAGGGAAAGTTTCTTTAACCTTTTGAGCAAGTCTTGTAACCTCAGCACGATTGAACGGATGCATAGGGTCACCGCCACTAAAAGTAATACCCGAAACATGATTTGGAGTAAGAGCATCCATCAATTCTTGTTCAGCAGCCTCATCAAACGGAATACCGCCTGCCAAGTCCCAAGTAATCGGATTTTGACACTCTTCACAATGATGAGTACACCCCGCAACCCAAAGTACAACCCGCAAGCCGTCCCCATTCAACATATCATCTTTAGTAATATTATGATAATTCATCTCTACTCCTTGAATGTATCTCGAAAAAGGAGCAAGAATCTCCTACACTCCTTTTTCAAAGATTTTAAATATCTTACATAGACACTCTGTCTTTAATTTCTGCCATTTTGTGATCTGCTAGTCTTGAATCTCCTTTAACTCTTGAATAAGCAAGGTAACCGTTCATTCTGTCGATTTTAGTAAGGTTCTTTGATCCGCATTTCGGACAAACATCCATATTCAATTCTTGGTGTCCGCAATCATCACAATATGATAATGACAAGTTCACACCTTCGTAAAATCCTTTATCCATAGCACGTTCAAGCAAGGTTTCAACCGCTTTTGTGTTATAAGAAATCGGATATTTTACATACTGGATTTTTCCACCGTTAAACAAATCCCAGAATCTTCCTTCAATATCTTGTTTTTGAACAGGACTGATTTGTTCTGAAACGTGACAGTGGAAAGAATTTGATACATAAGGTTTATCAGAAACATTTGCCACTATACCGAATTTGTTTCTAAATTGTTTAACTTGTAAACCGCAAAGATTTTCAGCAGGTGTTCCGTAAATTGCGTACAAAATACCGTCTTCTTCTTTAAATTCTTGAGTTTTCTTGTTAATGTATTCCATAACTTCAAGAGCAAAAGCCCCGTCTTCAGCAAGTGATTTTCCGTTATAAACTTGTTGCAATTCGTTCAACGCAGTGATACCAAATGATGCGGTTGAAGATTTCAAAACAGGTTTAATTTTGTCATGAATACCCAAATGACCACCCAAAAAGCCGCCTTCACAGAAGCCTAACGGGTTGATACTTGCTTTCATTTCGCCAAGATAATTATAAGTTCTGATGTGAATTTTTCTGATTATTCCAAGATAATAATCCAAAACTTCATAGAAATCTTTGCTTTCTTGTTGAGCCTTTGAATAAATCATCGGCAAGTGCAAACTTATTGCACCAATGTTAAATCTGCCTACAAATACAGGTTTGTCGTTTGCATCGGCAGGAGTCTTACCGCCTCTTTCAAACCAAGGTGACAAGAACGCTCTACAACCCATAGGCGATACAACACGTTTATATTTTTTGTAAATGCTTGCAACATAGCCTTCACCTGTCAAACTCAACCAGTCAGGGTACATGGTCTTTTTAGAACATTCAACGCCTGCGTGGAATAAGTTTTCCAACGGTTTGCCTGCTCCGTGCAAATCTTTGTCATATAAGAACACGATTTTAGGGAACAATACAGGTTTTTTGCAACCTTTTTTACCTTGACCGTTTTGACGAGTTTTTAAACAAGCCAAAGTAGCCATTACTTCAAATTCGCTTTGTCCAAGACCTGTAGTAACGGTAATGAACGGATAATCTCCACGAGAAGAGGCAACCGTGTTGAATTTATATTCCCAACCTTGGAAACCTTGTTCCATATCGTGTTGAACATCTTTCATTGCTTCTTCTTTTGCCTTTTCAAAAGACAAGCCCATGCAAATATATCGTTCATATTGTTTGTCATAAGTCTTTTGAGCATAAGGTGCCAAAATCTTATCAACTTCAGGAACGGTAAATCCACCGTATTGTTGACTAGCGGCAGCCATAACGATATCACCGATAACATCAAATGCTACGTCCAAACTTTTTGGTTCGTTGTACCAAATGTTACCCATTTCAAAACCGCCGGAAAGTACAGATTGAACATCAAACAAACAGCAGTTCATAGTGTCACGTCTTGCACACATATCGTGAATATAAATATAACCGTCTTTAATCGCTTGGATTTCTTCTACTGTCAAAAAGAATTTTTTGTATAATTCTTTATTTAATTCATTGAAAATCAAAGATCTTTTTGTTGAAACAAGAGTAGAATCGGCATTGGCATTTTCTTTATCGCCGATGTACATAATTCTTTGAGATTCTTTGTAAACTTTGTCTAACATTGATACGAAGTCCGTTTTGTAGTTTCTGTAATTTCTATAACTTTTTGCAACAAGTGGATTGATACTTTCCAAAGCACTTTCTACAATGTTGTGAATTTCAAAGATAGAAACTTCGCTTTTTTGCAAATCGCTAACATTTTTATTAACGAAATCACAGATTCTTTTGATTTCGGAGTCGGTGAAGGTAATCATCATACGAGTTGCAGATTTTTTAACGGCGGTAACAACTTTTTGAACATTATAACTTTCTTTTGTTCCGTCTTTTTTAACTATAAACACAGTTTCAGGCAGTTTAGAAGCACTGTCAATAACCTGTTTAGAAAACATAACATTTGAGTCATGAACTCTTTTTATGGCATCGGTAACACTTGCTGAAGTTATACCGACTACATTTCTTTCTTTATTTTTATTATTAACCGCATTCTGCATAATAATCTCCTCCGATTGGCGGTGGCATGCTCAAGGGAACTCCTTTTACACTTCCCGTCATTGTACCTTTTTAAGGGTTTTCTACACCATTTCTATCCGTAATCTCTTTTAATTATTCTAGCATAATTTAAAATAAAAGTTAACCAATTTTTTCAAAAAATAAATCTCTCGGTGGACGTTTTTTGAAATAAATTTTCACATAAATTCCTCAAAGTTGTTCAAATCAACGGTTACGGAATTATGAAAATTTTTTGCTAAATATTAAAACATGATAAGAAGGATTAACATTTGTAAAAAATACACTAATTCAAAACACAAAAAATCGGTCAAAACGCAAAAAGAGCATGCCTTTGGACATGCTCGAAAAGTAGGGTTCAAAATTTTTTAAGCTGCCGCATTTAGCTGTTGTTTTTTCGCCTTTGCTTTGGTTAATTTTGCATTAATCATCGGCAAAACATACCCGAGTGCAATTCCCGAATACAACAAGCCTGAAATGTGAGCAACATTTAATTTCCATAGATTTTTCTTAGCAAATTCCGTTCCTTTTGCGACAACTTCGGCATGCGTTTTCAAGTTGACATCATTCAACCAATGTTTTAAACCTTTGCCTTCTTTGCTGATATTAAACAAATTTTCCTGTTTTTTATCAAGCAAATTAGCAACACCTTTTGCTGCAAAACCGCCAAATACAAGCCAGTTCAAGAACCCGAAATAATCACGGGTAACAGATTCTCTGAGTTCGGTGTCGTTATCCGCAGCCATAAATCTGCCAACAATAGTTGAAGCGTAAACGGTTTTAATTGCATTACCAGTTGAAACAGGTCCTGTAAATTGCAATTTTTTAACAAAGTCTTTCGGAGATTTAACCTTCATAACTCCCAAAACCATTGCCACCATGCCTACAGATGCAGCAATTTTCTTCGCCAACAAATATTTATCTTTAGGTTTTTCACCCTTGTTTTGAGCCTTATCGGCATAATCAACATCACCCACAAAACCTTTTTTACCCGTACGTTTTTCGGTAAGCTTTCTATTAATATATTGGTTGGTTAGTCCGAGTGCTGAAGCACCACTCAACGCACCGAAAATTTTTATTTTATTAATTCTTGAAATTTTCTTCAAAGCTTTTTCTATATTAATATTTTTATCAGTGAAAATTTCCTTGCCCATTTCGTAAGTATCACGCAAAATAATTTGTAATTTTTCACTCCATTTTGTATTTCCGATATTTACGTTAACATCTCTGTTCGCCCCAAGTGCGTTGGTCAATCGAAATTCAAGAATTTTCAAAATATTTTCTTTATCAGATTTTGCAATGTTTTTATCATTAATAATATCAGCCATTGTTTTAATCATGCCGTCACCTGTTTTCAAGGTTTGCGGAACATTTTTGTATTTTTCGTCTTGCCATGTAATATATAACCAAGAATTCTTATCGACCCATTTAACATTTTTCCAATCAATATTATTAAAATTATTTACATTTTTGCCGTCTTTACCGCTAAGATTTTCAAAAACCTTGCGGACATATTTTTGCGTATCTTCGTCTGAAGTTTTCCAAGCCGTGTTAAGAGTATTTATCGCATCTTCACTGAACCAAGTGTTTGGTTTTAGTTGAACCTCAGGCATAATTTTATTTGTAATAAGATGAGAAATTCCCAATGCCAATAAACCTGCTGACAAACAGTTAATGAAAGTTCCGCTGATTTCTCTAAAGAAAGTTTCAAATCCAGCATCACCGTTTCTATGCTTTGTGTCGTAATAAGTTCTCGGACCTACCATTGCCCCAAGGTCAATCAACACGGCATTTGCCATTTCGTTCGTGTCTAAAGCATGAAGTGCCCCCGTCAAAACCCCGTCCATTGCACCCGTAAAACGTGGAGTTTTAAAATTTTGTTGTCTTTTTATATCGGCATTTGTATAATTGTTGATTGCTAAATTCATTGTATCTTGTTTTCCCATTCCCTTTTATAATTGCATACTAAAAAATCCCGCTTGACGGGACTTCAAAAATTCTTAGTTTAGGTAGAAATTCAAAAAAATTAAATTGACACGCTAAAACCTACAAAGTCCCGTTTGATGAAACTTTGGAGGAGGATGATGAATTGTTAGTCGTGTAATTAATCATATCTGCCTTTTCTTTTATTACGCATATAGTAACATTGATTGAAAAATTTGTCAATAGGTGTAAAATTTACATTTGTAATATTTTGGTTATTGATAAGAAATTAAGGTAATTTTCGTCAAGCAATCACCTAAGAAGGTCACCCTAAAGCAGTTTCATGTCCTCTTCATAACAAAGTAGTCCAGAATGACTACTTGGAGAGCTTACCAAGTGACTTGTCATTCTGAAAACTTATAAAATTTATGTGAATGTAATGAGCATTTAATTTTCTTGTTATTCAGAATCTATCTGTATTAAGTGTTCTACACCTTCATATGAAACAGACTCTGAATCTAGTTCAGAGTGACTAATTGGTGGGCTTACCAAAGGGTTGTCAGTCTTAAATGTTAAAAAAATCCTTTGAGCATACGAAAGATTTTTAGTCTATTCAGAATCTATAAATTTAACATTTAATGCTTGAAATATTACCGTTTGTAACTTATAATTTCATTGAAAGAAATGGTTAGAAGGTATTATGAAAGGAGAGTTTTATGTGGACAGATGATATTAATATCAACGAAGTTAAAGAAATTCGAACAAGAACAACCGTTTATTTTGGTGTTGGTGCTATCCAAAAGATTAACGACATTGCTCAAGTTATCAAAGGCAGAGGCATTGACAAGGTTATCGTTATGTCAGGAAGAAACGCCTACAAAGCTACAGGAGCTTGGGATGTTGTAGAAAAAGCCTTGAAATCTCACGGCATTGAATACATCAATTTTGATAAAGTTACACCAAACCCTACAACGGTTCATGTAAACGAAGCAGCACAAATGGCTCGTGATTTCGGAGCAAAAGCAGTTATCGCAATCGGTGGCGGTTCACCTACAGATGCAGGCAAATCAGTTGCAATCCTTCTTGAATATCCTGACAAAAAAGCAGAAGATATTTACGATTTCACTTTTGAACCTACAAAAGCAGCACCGATTATTTCAATCAACCTAACTCACGGTACAGGTACTGAAACCAACCGTTTTGCAGTTGTTACAAACCTTGAAAAGAACTTTAAGCCTGCTATCGCTTACGATTGCATTTATCCAACCTTCGCAATCGACGATCCGCAACTTATGACAAAATTGTCACCGAAACAAACTCGTTACGTTTCAATCGATGCGGTTAACCACGTTGTGGAAGCGGCAACTTCAACTGTTGCATCACCTTATTCAATAACTCTTGCAAAACAAGTTATTGAACTTGTTGCAAAATACTTGCCAAAAGCAATCGCAAATCCGGAAGATTTGGAAGCAAGATATTTCTTGGCTTACGCAGCAATGATGGGCGGAGTAAGTTTCGATAACGGCTTGTTGCACTACACTCACGCACTTGAACACCCGTTAAGTGCCGTAAAACCTGACCTATCACACGGTTTAGGTCTTGCAATCCTGTTACCTGCCGTAATCAAGACAATTTACAAAGATAAAGCAGCAACACTTGCCGACATCTTAGCACCAATCGTTCCAAACCTAAAAGCAGACCCTGCAGATGCCGAAAAAGCTGCTGCCGGAGTTTACGAATGGTTGAAATCGGTTGATGTTCCTGAAAAACTTACCGATATGGGCTTCAAAGCAGAAGATGTTGAAAAACTTACTGATTTAGCCTTCACAACACCTTCTCTTGACGGTTTGATTAACATCGGACCTAGCGGAAATTCAAGAGAATTGGTAAGAAATATTTATCAAGAATCGCTATAATTTCGATTATGTAAAATAACCCAAAAGAGTTGGCGGAAGGCATAGCCTTCCGCCAACTTCACTATTAAAAATTTCCTCAATACAAAACTACATTCTTGAGTGATAAGTTCCATCATTCTTTTTCAGAACACCCGCTTTATTCATTTCGTCCAAAATGTGGAAATTTACCAAGTTTCGATAATCAAACATTTCAGGAGTGAAAGAGGACAAGCAAGCATTCGCATGATTGTCACCCGCTTTTTCACGAAGTTCTTTTTTCAAGGCATGAACTTTTTTCATATCGTGAATAAGCCCTGTTTTAAATCTGTCAGGTTTGTACAAGGTCCAAGCCGAATGCGGATAATATGTAGAACGACATTCGTTTACGTTTTGGTCATACAACATATCTTTGAACATGCTATAGTCTAAATCATGGAAAGATTGTTTAATTTTGTTATTGTAAGGCTGTAAAATCGGCGGCATATAAACACAAGGGGTAGAAAGTTCCTCTTCTCCAGGGTATTTTTCCTCCGTAAAGGCCATTGAGCCGATTCCGACAATTTCAATAGAATTTGCGAATTCATCAAGAATTCCCAAATCATCTGCATAACGACCCATTACATCTAAAAATGAGCTCATGCCTTTACCCGTTTGAATATAATCTGTAATAATCGCTTTTTTGCCTGTTTCCTGATATCTTTTAACGATACTTTCAGGGTCAGCCTGTATTCTTTTCAAATATTTTCTATATGCTGCTTCTTCTTTCTCTGTCGGAGCCCATTTATCAACCTTTCTCACGCCTTCTGCGTAATCAGGCAAGAACCAAAATTTTGAAAAAGCAACAAAGGTATAATCTTCAATACCGTTTTCCATCCATTTTGCAGCATTCAAAAACCATTTCGGACTTCTGCCCAAACAAATGATTTGACGGTCTTTGAATTGAGAATAAAATTTAGCGGTATCAATAAACGCTTTCATCGTATGTTCCGTTCTCAACGGCATATATTTTTGAGGTTCAGCCAATTTTGATTGGTCAACCGTTTTTAAAAAAGTGTCATATTTTTTGCGAAATCTTCGTTTTGTCGTATTACTCATCGCCTGATATTCAAAATAATCAATATGAGGAATTTTTCGGTTCGGGTCGTAATATTCCCCAAAACTTACGTTCATGCCATATTTATAACCAATAGGAACTTTCGCAAACGGATTACTGCTTTCGCCTCGGCTCAAGCCCTCACTATCCGTTCGTGCTTTCGCCTCGGCATTTATATTATTGTATTGCACCCTGTTTGAGAAATACCCTGCTTGGATTCTTGAAACTTGCATATAAACTCCTTATTTTTTGCACTTTTGACATGTATAAAACGGCTAAAAATATATTTTGCTATTAAAAAAAGATGCAGAAGAAAATTCCACATCTTTTTGTTACAATAGTTAATATTTTGCTAACCCTCGGGGGGGGGCTATTTGGTGAGCTTACCAAAGCTCTCGTCATTCTGAAAACTTAGAAAATTTATGCGAATGTAATGAGCATTTAATTTTCTTGTTATTCAGAATCTGTTATAAAGTCAAACAGATTCCGGATCACGCACTCATTTTATTCGTGCTGTCCGGAATGACATTTTGGTGAACCGACCAAACGGTTCGTCCTTCTGAAAGGCTTGAAAAATCCTTTGAATTTACTAAATTAGCCTATTCGGAATCTGTTTAATATATTTATACATTAAATCAAAACATTTCCGTTTTCGTAAATCAATTTACCGTCAGCGTAAATTTTTCCGCCGTTTTTCATGTTTTTAATCATGTCCCAGTGAAGTCCTGATACGTTCTTTCCGCCAGTTTCAGGGTAAGAAGCTCCGACTGCCATGTGAATTGAACCGCCGATTTTTTCATCAAAAAGAATATTTCCCGTAACCTCTTGGATTTCAAAATTTGTACCGATTGCAATTTCACCGATTCCGTGAGAACCCTCGTCCATATTTATCATTGCATGCAAAAATTCTTCACCCTTATCTGCGTGAGCTTCAACAATTTTTCCGTGTTCTATCCTCAAATGAACACCGTTTGCACTGTTTCCTCTGTAATTTTGCGGAAAATCGAAGTAAATTTCACCCTCAATTCCGTCTTCCACAGGAGAGGTGAAAACTTCGCCGTCAGGATAATTATTCAAACCCGAACAACTAATCCATTTTCTGCCTTCAACATTAAACCTTATATCTGTTTTTTCGCCCGTAATATGAATTTCTTTAACATTATTCAAATAATTTGCCCAACGGGTTTGTTTTTCATCAAGTTCTTTCAATTTTGCAATCGGATCATCAAGGTCAAGATAGCAGGATTTAAACAAAAATTCGGAATATTCGTCAAGTGACATCTTTGCTTCCTGTGCCAAAGCATAAGTCGGCACATCAGCAATTACCCATTTTGCAGAACCTTCTGCAGAACGTTTCATAATCATTTCAGATAAAGTTTTTGTTGCCTTCCCTCGTCTTGCAAGTTTATTCAAATCTACTCTTGACAAACATTTTGTATTAAGCGGAGCTCCGATTGTAATAAACTTATCAACTGTTTCATACTCAAGTTTTGTCATCGGGTCGATATAATCAAGTTGTTCATCATTTGCATTTTTTAAGAAAATTTCCGCAAAATCACCATAAGAACATCTCAATATAGGGAATGCTCCTTTTTCCAAAACTCTTTTATAAATCTCTTTGACCAAATCCTTCGCAAAAATTGAATCAGATTTAATCATTACCGTATCGCCTTTTTGAACATCTGTTGAATAATCTACAAGCACACTTGCATATTTTTCCCAAACTGTTTTTGACATAAAATTCTCCCTTCTTTAAATTACTTACAAAAATATTATAATATCATATTAAAATAATATAAAGGATTTTAATATTGTCTTGATTTGTAATATAATTGTAAGCATACGGAAAGAAGAACAGAGGAGAGATTATGATAGATAAAACAGCAATAATTCACCCTTCAGCACAAATTGCGGAAGATGCAATTATCGGACCTTATGTAGTTATTGGCGAAGGCGTAAAAATCGGTAGCGGAACAAGAGTAATTTCAAATGCTCACATTGAATTTACGGAAATCGGTAAAAATTGTACAATTTCACCATTTGCAACAATAGGCTCAGAACCGCAAGATTTGGGCTACAAAGGCGAAGCAACAAAAGTTGTTATCGGCGATGAAACAATTATCAAAGAAAACGTAACTATCCACAGAGCAGCCGCTTGTGGTGATTATACAACAAGAATCGGTAACAAATGTTTATTAATGGTTGGAACTCACGTTGCACACAACTGTGTACTTGAAGATCAAGTTATCATGGCAAACCTTGCAACCTTGGGCGGTCACGTTCACGTTGGTTTCGGAGCTTTCATCGGCGGAATGAGCGTATTCCACCAAAATATCAGAATTGGTGATATGGCAATTATCAGCGGCTTCTCAGCATCTCGTCAAGACATTTTGCCTTACTCAAAAGGCGAAGGCAGACCACCTGTTCCACGAGGAATTAACGTTATCGCAATGAAAAGACGCGGTGTACCGTTAGAAATCAGAACAGCAACAAATGAAGCGTTCAAATTGTTAATTTCAGAAGATTACAACACTTCTCAAGCGATTGAAAAAATCAAAGCTGAAATTCCAATGAACGAATACATCGAAAAAATGATTAACTTCATTCAAACTTCAAAAAGAGGCGTGTTGCTAAAATCGCACAAATCAGGTCACGAAGCCTTGCAAGATGACTAATTAAAAAAAGGTATATAATCAAAAACACTCCTAAAGTATAAATTTAGGAGTGTTTTTATGTATAACAAAGATTTTAGGGGCTTAATGCTTTATTGGATATTGATTATTAAAAAGATTCTGAATCAAGTTCAGAATGACTATTTGGTGTGCCTACAAAAGCTTTTCGTCCTTCTGAAAGGCTTGAAAAATCCTTTGCACTGGCAAAAAGTGATTTTTAGCCTATTCAGAATCTGCCACAGAAATTGAAAACAAATTCCAAAAACCATACTAAACTTTATTTGCACAATTTTTCGGCTTGATCAATTTTGCCGTTGAAATTATTATCAACACCGTCAGAACACGAACCGACAGACTCTTTGCTTTCAGGACGAGCATTAAACTTCAAATATTTATTCGGAATCATCGTCCAAAGATACAAAAAGAAATCCTTATGCAACTTCGCAATCTTGCTATCATTGATTATCAACAGATTTTCATCATTCTTATTTTCACCGCTATTTGAAAAATTCATAGAACCCGTAATCAAATATTCATCATCGACAATAATCATTTTTGAATGAAGTTTTCCTGCGTAATTCTCAGTCTTGAGCGGTATTCCGTTTGAACGCAAAATCTTATGTTTAGAATTTTTTGTACTCGTACTGTTTGCATCAATAATTACCCGCACATCAACTCCACGATTTTTAGCATTGATAAGTTCAGTTGAAATTCCCTGATGAGTAATCAAAAAAGCAGGTACATAAATATATTTTTTAGCACTCTTCAAAATTTGAACAATTCGCCCTGAACTCTTATCTTTCGGTGAAAAATAAATCTCTATAGCAGTATCACCAAGTTTAAAAGTCCTGTTATTTGGTAATTTTTCTTTTGCTGTGTGGAATTTACCCTTCAACATTTGCTCAAACTCTTTTTGATACAAATCCGCAACCTCTTTGGATTGGATAACCACGATATCATTCACATCATACCCGGACAAACCAGTTGAAGAAAAGTTCATCGATCCCGTATAAACAATCGCCTCATCAAAGATTACAAATTTGTTGTGCATAAGGTAATTACTTGAACTTTTTGCCCTCAAATTTCTATCTGATGCCGAAACACTTGCCAAATTTTTAATAATCCGGTTATCATTATAGTAAGTTCCCAAAACATCAAACGGTTCATCATAAATAAATCTGATTTTAACCCCTCGATTTTTGGCTTTTTGCAAGGCGTCGGTAATCGCAGGGATTTCATTATACCCGAAAATCGCAATATCAATGCTTGTTTTTGAATTATCAACAAGGTTTACGAACGCTTTGCACGGTGCTGTTTTGCATTCGTTATTAGGTTTTAATTGTCTTGTGAAATCGGTTAAATAAGTCGTTATGCTACCTTCCGTCAAAGTCATTGGCGGCTGCGGAATTTGCGGAAGATTAAAAATATTAAAATCCTTTTTGAATTTATATTTTTTATTCTTTGATTTGGTTTTATGACAGAATTTGCAAGGCTTTGCATTGGTCGGGAGTTGTCTTTCGGGTATTATCACGCTATCACGAGCCACATTTCCGTAAGGACAGTCAAGCGTATGGAATTTCCCCGAATGGTGATTAAGAATTACAAGGTGCAATTTTCTTGCACTAGCAAGATTTTTTCGGAACTTTTCCAAATCCCCTACTTTACCGTTAGAAATTCCAAACCCGCTATGTAATAACATAGTTTTGTAATCGTAATCTTGAAAAGTTACGTCGGCAAATCTGCATTCTGTCGTGACTTTTCCCGTAAATTTGACTTTTGCATCAGAATTTTCAATTCTTTTCTGTACAAATTCCTGAGCCAAATATCCAAGACTTATGATATCGTTTTTTGAAAGGTTATATTCCTTTGAATACTTTGCCACAAATTCGTCTGTCGGTTCAAGCGAAAAAGCCTCAAGATTATCAACACAAACTATCTCATCAGAATCAATAATTCTGTTTTTATTTAAATCCAACCCGAGCTTTGTCGGTGAATACACAGTCAAAACATTTTTATAGCAATTTTTGTAATTTGTATAAATTGCAAACGCAACACAAAAAATAATTAATATTATTGCAGTAAAATGTTTTCTCATTAGTCTAAATTCTTGTAATTTGCAAGGTCAAAACCAAGTCTTGAAATAGTTGCCTTGAGCTGCATATCTTGAGTTATTTCAAATTCTTTTGTATGAGAATTTTGGACAGAAGTTGAATATTTGCACGGGTGAATCAAAGCCTCAGCCACACAATCATTTTCCAAAACCTCAAGCCCGTAATGTATCGCATCTGAATCCATCATGCCGGTAAATCCGACCCCAATAATATAATCATTTGTTTTCAACCCGTATTTTTCAAGAGTTTTGCGATTAATTTTTGTAAAAAACTGTAAAAGTGCAATTTTTACCAAATTCAAAGGATAATTCAAAGTCAAATATTTTTTGGATTTCGGAATAAAATACAATTCTTCATACTGAGTTCGGACGTATTTCAACCCGTATTCCTTGGCCAATTTACAGGTAATATCAAAAATCGGCGGAATAGCATGAGTATGCACATGGGAATCTAAATGGTCAATCTTAACATCTTGCAAAATTTTTTCGATTTGAGCCCTAAATTCTTTTTCAATTTGAAATAACAATTCTTTTTTATTTTGGTTAAATACCAAATATTGATAGCTTGAGTTAAATTCCCCATTCACATTGGTAAGCAACGGACAATGGGTCAGCGGTTTACCTTCCATAATATTTAAATGTGCGGCAAGTCCCAAATTCGGACAATCAGGTAAAATATCGTGAATAGCGTTTTCGTACGCTTCACCGTTTGCACAAAGGCTTGCACTCGTCAAAAATCCGTTATTATAACCTTCCCAAACCGCTTGGTTATGTGCCTGAGTCAACCCAAAATCATCTGCATTCAATATAAATTTTTTCTTTACCATAAGCTTCCCTTGCAATATAATGTTAATATAATAATGATATTAGAAAGAGGGCAACAATGCAAACACCTAAACTTGCGGTAACAATTCCATGCTACAATGAAGAATTATGTGTAGAAAAGACTTGCAAAAGATTGTTAGAAGTCTTTGACATGCTTATTGAGAAAAATAAAATCACTCAAGACAGTTACATATACCTTGTTGATGACGGTTCTGCCGACAAAACTTGGGAAATAATCGAGCGTTTGCACAACGAAAACCCTACAAGAATTAAAGCCCTAAAATTTATCAGAAATTACGGCAACCAAAAAGCCTTAACCGCAGGACTTGAAGGCGTTAGAGAAATCGGATGTGATTGCGTAGTGTCGATTGATGCGGATTTACAACAGGATGAATTGGCTATCGAGCGTTTTGTTGATGAATTTATGAAAGGTAATGAAATTGTCTTGGGTATCAGAAATAGCCGAGATACAGACAGTTTCTTCAAAAAGACCACCGCTTTAATGTTTTACAAAGTCATGAATTTGTTGGGGACAAAAATCCCAGTTAATCATTCGGATTACCGCTTAGTCAGCAAAAAAGCACTCGATATGATGGCTCTATACCCTGAAAAAGCCTTGTTTTTGCGTGGCTTTTTCTATGAACTCGGATTAAAAACTTCGACAATAAAATTTGACGTAAAACCGAGAATGGCGGGTCAATCAAAATTCAATTTTATGTCACTAATGGGACTTGCCCTCAACGGAATAACCTCTTTCAGCATTTTCCCGTTGAGAATTGTTGCCGGCTTAGGTTTTTTAATGGCAGTTTTTGCATTTTTGGTAGGTATTGAAACGATTTGTGAAAAAATCTTCTTCAACAACTCACCAAACGGTGTAACCACCATGATTACCTTACTATGTTTCTTCGGCGGGTTGCAAATCTTTTGTTTGGGCATCATCGGGGAATATGTCGGACAGGTTTATAGAGAAGTCAAAGCAAGACCTCGCTACGTCAAGGACAAAGAATTGGTATAATATCTTTTCAATCACAAAATGATGTGTTTCTTACTTTTTAAACTTTTCGGGTTGGCATAAAAATTGTATCGCCTTTTTGAACTTGTCATTGAAGGTATTTATATCTTCAGGAGTTTCAAATTTATGCAAAAAGTTTCCGTCCCTATCAACCGCATAACGAGAAACTTCATAAGGGAAGGTGCTGTCTTTTACTCTTACAAAAGTTGTACCGTTCTCATTATACGGTGAAAGCTGAACTCTCGGTTTACCCGTATTTTTATCAAGATAAAGCACAACGCCACGAGAATCTTTCGTTCTGACCACCTCATCATTTGTAATTCCTAATTTTTTGAAAATATATTCATTAATTGGTCGTCTGTAGTTCGCCCTTTGTTTAAGCCTGTTTTCCGTCACAAAATTCATAAGGTCTTTGATTTTTGAAATTACAACGGGTTTATTCTCGCTAATATATTTTTCCGCATCTTCCAAATATTCAAACTGCAATTTTGTATCAACATCCGGCATATATTTAAAACGTTTGTTATTCGTTTTCAAAAAAGTTGCAGCATCATAATCTTTACTGTTTTTCAACACATACAAAACCGTGTCCTTTTTCCCATTATAATCTTCAAAAATCAGTCTTTTATGTTTTCCTATAGCATGTTCAAAACCTTCACGCATTCCGGGAATTGATTTTTTATAATTTATTACGAACGCACCGCCAAAAGTCACGTTATTATTAGAAACTGAATTCATGTTTTCTCCTTTTTATTTTCATTACTATTCTATATAACGCTCATAAAAATAAATTTTGCGTTATTTTTACAAAAATCCTTCTATACCACGGTATAAAAGGAAAAACAGGAATTTAATATAGTATCTTTTAGAAACCATATTTTTCAGGAAATTTTTACAAAATAATAAACGAGCAAGTCAGTGAACTTTGCGACAAGCATGACAATACAAGAAACTTACCCGTTTATATTTTTATTTATTATAATCTCCAGTTCAAGCCACCTTGACATACAACACCTGTTCTGCCAAGATTTCTGAAGGTTGCTTGAGCATACATATCCAATCTGTCAGAGAAGGATTTTGTCATACCCAAAGCATACTGAACATAACCTTCCGCCAAGTGAACAGAAGACAAGGAAACATCGCCCGCTCTACCGTTCAAACCACCAAAGATATTCCAAGCGTAAGATACTTGAGCATAAGCACTCCAAGTTTCTTTTTGTAAGATGAAGTTGATATTCGGTGCAATATTAAAGCCGTTCAAGAAACCGCTCTTCATGTGCATATTACCGTAATCACTGTGGTAATTTTGCTTACCGAACATATTGTAAGACAAGGTCAACGCAGGTTGAATCTTGAAGTCATGAGTAACCTGAATATCATAAGCCGTCTTACTTGCCAAGCCTGCAAAGTAGCCAAATGCATGTTCTGAAGAATTAGCTACGTTCATATCTGTACCGTAAATACCACCGTTAATCAAGGCAGTTTGAATGAATTTACCCTTCATCCAACTTGACATGAAACCGATTTGAGCTCCGTTTTCATCTGCACTAACCTTATTAAACGTTTGGTGTCCGCCCGTATATGCAATATAACCTGTCGGAACCCAAGACCAACCACGTCTTAAACGTTTAACACCGAAGTCACTACCAACAATAAAGCCCCAAGAATTGTTACGAACTTTATCTAAGTCATGGTTAAATTTGAATGTTTCAAAGTTACCGATAGCCTCTGTCCAAACTTCGCTTTCTCTTAATGTTCTGTCATAACTTGCAATACCTTCAACCAAAGCTGTTCTGTTTCTGAACATATCGCCGTAACTTGGGCTATATCTTCTGATTTGAGCCTTGTTGAACAACGAATCATTAACCGTCAACTGGTTCAAGTATGAAGCAGCCGTAGCAACCTGACCTCTGAATACCTGAGGGTTGAAACTTGTCAAATCTAACGAGTAATTACCGTCATTAGCAGAAGAAGCATTCAATCTGTAGTTACCGATTGGAGTAGCAATTTCTTTATCCGTACTTGTGAATTTAACTTCTTCACCAATCTTATCAGAATCAAAAATCTTGCCTAATCTGATGTGTTTAGAAATCGGAGCTCCATCACCTGTCAAGTCACCTTGGAAACCGAAATCAGAAATATTGATTACCCCTGTTTCTCCTTTTGTAGAAACGCTAATCGTATTCGCTTTGATAACATCTGTTTTATGTTCGCTTGAAGACCTTGCACTGATATCGATTGCGAAATCTGCCTGACCGTCACCGTCTTTACCGTTATTAACCACCAAACTGTCAATTACGTTCTGAGTCGCCTTTCCGTTCATCAAATCAACGTAACCTGATGTTGCCAAACTGATTTTATCGGTTGTTTGGTTCATGCCCGCAGTTGACATATAATACAATTTTGAAGTGTCATCAATAGACAACGCACCGCCTGTTACACCCGAACTAGGGTCAGCGATTGTCAATGTTGAACCGTTTTTCAATGCCATACTGCCTGATGCAATTTTGCTGCCTGAAGTTTCAAGTGTTAAACGAGAATCATCAAGTGTAACATTACCACCATTTTGAATGTAGTTACCTTCAGAATTTGTAACCTTTGTCAAATCATCCGAAATGTACAAAGTACCGTTTGAAACTACCAAATTACCTGTAATTACATCGTTATTACCGTCCAGACGAACTACCGCATCTTCACCGTCAATACCTAACGTTGCGTTCTTTTCAACTGCAATTGTTGATTCTTTATCAACATCACCACCGGTTATTGTGTAAGAATTACCTTTGCGAACCTTGAAATCACTTGCTTCCATTGTCAAGTCAGATTTATTTTCTGAAGAGTTATTAATATCTAACGCACTGTTTTTAAGTGTCAACGCACCGCCTGAAATTTTGCTTGCAGGAGTAGCAAGAACAAGTTTAGAATTTTCAAGATGTGTAGTACCGCCGGTTTGATTATATGTAACATTATCTGTAGTAGTTTTATTAACGTCAGTAAGTGACAAATCACCGCCCGAAATGTTGATACTACCTGCAACAACATCACTTGTACCTGACAAAGCAACTTTACCGCCTGATTGATTTAATGTAGCATTTTCACCCAAATTGATGTAAGCACTCAACTCAACATCACCGTCAGTAACATCTAACGTGCTGTTATCAGTCAGGTAAATTTTCGCATCATTATTAATAATACCGCCAGAAACAGTAACCGAACTTGTATCAGATGCCACAACTTGAGCACCGTCTGTTACATAACCGCCACCAACATCAAGTTTAGAACCGTTATCAATATAAATCTTAGTATCAGTACCCTTGATAGTTCCTTTCTTCATCGTCAAGTCGCTACCTGCGGTATCTCCGCCGATACCGACAACACCGCCCGAAATAACGTCATTATCATTATTCATTGTAAATCCGTTACCTTTAACCAATGTTGTACCGCCTGTTTGAGTGAAAGTTCCTTCTGCGTGTTTATTAGTCATTGAATCAAGTACCAAAAGCCCGTTAGACATTGTCAATGAACCTTTCAAATCATCGGTTGCACCGTCCAAGATTACATTACCGCCCGTAATTTCCATTGTGCTACCTTTTTCAACGTTTACGGAAGCATCTTTGTAAACAGTACCACGAGCAACGGTAAATGTTGCAGGGTCTGCAATAGTACCGATATTTAACGTACCGCCAGCAACTTTATCATCCTCGTTATTCATCGCAAACTTAGTATCAAGAATTGTTGTAGTACCACCTGTTTGGTTGAATACACCTGTTTCGGATTTGCTGATATCCTTGATTACAAGTTCACCGCCGGCCATATTAAGTTTGCCGTTATAAGTGTCACCGTTGTTCAAGGTCAACTTACCGCCGTTTTGATTTACGGTAGCACGGTTTCCGATATTTATGATTGCACTTGCATCAACAATACCTTCATTTTCGATATTCATTGAACTTGCATCTTTTAAGTTAATAGTTGCTTCATCACTGATAGTTCCTGAATTTAGAGTTAATGAAGAACGGTCATTCAAATTAACAACAGCCTCATCGGTAATTGCACCACCGTCAATAGTCAAATTACTGTAATCGTCCATATTAACTGTTGCACCGGTCGCAATCTTACCGTCAGTAACCGTCATTGTGGATTCGTTGTTCATATTGACTACGGCATTGTCAGAAATTGTACTGCTGTTCATTTGGAAATCACTCTTATCTTTCAGAGTAATAGTAGCACCTGAACTGATTTCGCCGTCAGTCATATTCATTTTTGCCTTGTCTTCCAAGTTAACTTGAGCATTCTCGGTAATTTCACCGCTTGACATGGTAAATCCGCTCTCATCTTTGAAATTCAACACAGAATTTTTATCAATAGTTCCGTCAGTCATTGTCATTTGAGAACTATCGTTAAAGTCTAAAATTGCACCGTTTGTAATGTCACCGTTTGACATATTCATTTGCGAACTATTATTGAAGGTCAAATGAGCCTTATCAGAAATTTCACCTTTTGACATGTTGAATTTAGAAGTATCCTTGAGAGATACGGTAGCACCGCTTGTAACCTTACCGCCGTTCAAGTTTACAGAACTTCCGTTATCAACCTTCACAACTGCACTTGAAGAAATTGTACCTTCAGAAATATTCAATTCACTATCGGCAACTTCACCACCAACACGAACCAAACCACCTGAAATTATATCATCTTCATTATTAAGGTCAAAACCTTTGCCGGTGATAGTTGTAGTACCGTCAGTTTGTGTAAATGTTCCGAATTTGCCTTTTGTAACAGCATCAAGAGATACGTTACCTTTTGAAATCTTGATATTACCATTTACGGTATCACCGCTGTCAAGTGCAAGCTTTCCGCCCTTAACATAAATCGTACTGTCTTTAACAAGGTTAGTAGTAACATCAGAACCTACCGAACCTTTTGAAAGAGTAAGTGAGGACGGGTCATCAGCCGTCCCGATAGTCAACGAACCACCTGAAATCTTATCGGCAGAATTGTTCAAATCAAAAGTTTCACCCGTAATCAAAGTGTTGCCGCCTGTTTGTTTAAATTCGCCGCTTTCCTTCTTAGTAACACCTTTCAAATCCAAACTACCGCCCGATAAGTTGTAATCACCAGCAAAAGTGTCATTCTTATCAAGTCTTACAGTACCACCTGATTGGTTGACCTTACCTTGTTCACTGATTACCATTGTTGCATCAGAATCAAAAATACCGTCACTGATATTAAATTCACCCTGATCATCAATATTCAAAGTAGCACCGTCATTAAACGTACCGCCACTCATATTGAATACACCTCTGTCTGTCAAGTTCACGGTTGCATTCTTCGTAATGTTACCATCTGTCATATTAACGCTACTTGTATCGGAAACATTCAAAGTAGCACCTGACTTGATTACACCGTCAGACATATTCATAGTAGCTTCGTGTTCCAAGTTGATTGTTGCATCGTCAGAAACGATACCACCATTCATATTGAAAACACCTTCATTTGAAACGTTCAATTCGGCATTAGAAGTCAACTTACCTTTATCCATTGTAAATAAAGAATTTTCGGTAACATTGACTTTTGCATTATTCTTAATTGTACCGTTCTTCATATTGAAAGAGGAATTATCTTCAAAATTCAAAGAAGCGTTATCAGAAACTTCACCGCCTGACATAATCATCTTAGAATTATCTTTAAAGGTCAAGTTGGATTTGTTTGTAATTTCGCCGTCAGACATGCTAACCGAACTTGAATCTTCAACCTTGATTGTTGCTCCGTCAGTAATCGAACCACCACCAACATTCAACGAGCTGTTATTTTTCACACGAACATTAGCAGCACCTGAAATTTTACCTTCCGACAAAGTCAAATTACTGTTTGAAGTATTTGCACCGATTGTAATTTTCCCACCTGAGATGTTATCGTCTTCATTGTTCAAGTCAAAGCCCGTACCCTCAATAAAGCTTTCACCGCCTGATTGAGTGAACTTACCGAATTGGCTCTTGCTTGCATTATCCAAAGTCAAACGTCCCAAAGTAACATCAAGATTACCTTCAAGTTTGTCATTACTGTCAAGTGTTAAGTTACCACCATTCAAGTTCAACGTACTGTCTTTAACAATGGTTACATCAGCATCTTTTGCAATAGTACCGTTTGAAACAGTCATTTTTGAAATGTCATTCACATCACCGACAATCAAAGAACCGCCTGTAATACTATCAGCCGTATTATTCAAGTCAAAGTCCGTACCCGTAACTCTTGCTTCACCACCTGTTTGTTTTAAAACACCTGTTGAAGATTTTTTAATTCCGACAAGAGCCAAACTACCTGCTTCCAAATTGATAGTTCCCGCATAACTGTCACTTGAATCTAAAGTCAATTTTCCGCCAGTTTGGTTGATTGTTGCGTGTTCGGTTAAATTAACATTAGCATCTTTAGTAATTTCTCCGCCATTGAAGTTCAACTTACTTTGAGAGTTAAGATTAAGATTTGCACCCTCATCCACCATACCGTTATCCATGTTCATAACGGCTCTGTCATCAAGAGTTATTGTAGAATTTTTGGTGATATTGCCGTTTTTCATATTGAAAATACCGGTATCAGATACATTCAAACTTGCACCTGACTTGATTGCACCGTTGTCCATACTCAAGACACCTTCTCTATCAACATTGATAGTCGCACCGTCAGAAATTATACCTTGTTTGATATCCATTGAACTTGAATTGGTAACATTAACCGTAGCATCGTTGGTTATTGTACCTTTATTCATAGTCATATTAGAACTATCTTTAAGATTGATGGTTGCTTTGTCTGAAATTGTACCTTCATCCATTGTAAAATCACTGTCATCACGGAAGCTTATTGTTGCACCGTCAGTAATTGAGCCGTTGCTCATATCAATAGAACTGCTGTTATCGACAGTAACGGTTGTTGTAGAACCTGAAATAGTACCGCCGTCAATACCCAATGAACTACCCGCAACAGAACCACCGACAGAAACATTCCCGCCTGAAATCTTATCGTTTTTGTTATTTAACGAGAAGCCGTTACCCGTGATTTTTGTTTCGCCGCCTGTTTGAGTAAAGGTGCTGTCCGAACTCTTAGTTATAGAATCCAAGCTCAATTTACCGCTTGACAGATTCAAGTTACCGTCAAGAGTATCCGTCGCCTTGTCTAATGAAACATTACCGCCCGTAATGTTCATTGTACTATTTTTAGAAATTATTGTAGTCGCATCTTTGCCAATTGTACCTTTTGAAACCTTCATCTCAGATTCATCAGAACCGTTACCTAAAATGAAGTAACCGTGAGAAATCTTATCATTCTCATTGTTCAAATCAAATTTATCACCGGTAACGGTAACAACACCGCCTGTTTCTGTCAAAGTTGAATTTGCATTTTTACCGATATTATCAAGTGTCAACGAACCGTCAGAAATTTTGATATCACCGTTAATTGAACCTTCTTCATTAAAGCTTACGTTACCGCCCGTAATTTTCAATTTTGAAGACTCATTCAAGTTCAAAGTTGTATCACCGCCGATTGTACCTTTTGAAACAGTCAAATCAGATGCAGTTTTTCCGTCACCGATATTAAACGTACCACCGATAACATTATCACCTGTTTGATTTAAGTCAAGACCTTTCCCGATAACGGTTGTTGTACCTTTTTTCTGAGTAAATTTGCCGTTTTTGTCATCAATATTATCAAGAGTTAAAGAACCGCCGTTCATATTAATATCGCCGTTCCATTTATCCTTGCTATCGAATGCCAAAGTTCCGCCCGCAACATTCAAACTTGCATTTTGAGATAAATCAATTCTAACGTCTTTTGCTACAGTACCTTCTGAAATTGTGAAATCAGAATTTACCGTACCATCACCGATTTTCAAAGAACCGCCCGAGATTGAATCCTGATAATTATTCAAGTCAAATCCCGTACCCGTAACGATTGTTGAACCCGCTGACTGAATAAATGAACCTTGTTCATTTTTAGTAACGTTATCAAGTGACAAAGTTCCGCCTGCCATTGTAATATTACCGTCAACCTTGTCATATTTATCCAACGCAACATTACCGACACCCGAAATATTCAAAGTTGCATTTCTATTGATATTTGTAGTTGCGGCAGACGTAATTGAACCGCCCGCAACACTAACGGTTGTTCCGACAGTTCCGTTACCGACATTCAACGTACCACCCGTAACGCTGTCATACGCATTATCTAAGCCAAATGTAGTTCCAGTAATGGTTGTAATACCGCCTGTCTGGTTAAATACGCCGTCTTCGCCTTTTGTTACGGATTTCAAATCAAGAGTTCCGTTTGACATGTTGATTTCGCCGTTATAAGTGTCATCACTGCCAAGACTAACCGTACCTCCTGCGATATTCAACTTACCGTTTGAGTTGATATTTGTAACCGCACCCGCTTGAATTACACCTTTAGAAATAGTAACTTCACTCGCTACTGTACCATCACCGACATTGAAAGTTCCACCGCTGATACTGTCTTTTGAATTATTCAAATCAAAGCCCGTACCTTTGATAGTCGTAACACCCGCTGATTGTGTGAAATTACCATTTGCAGACTTTTTAACGGAATCCACACTAAAAGTACCGCCTGCAACATCAATATTACCGTCAATCGTACTTGTACGACCCAATGCAACATTACCGCTACCTTTAACAGTCAAAGTAGAATTATTGGTCAAATTCACGGTTGCATCTTCGGTAATTTTACCTTTTGAAACAGTAACATCAGACAAAGTTCCACCGTCACCGATATTAAACGTACCACCCGAAATGTGGTCATTGGAATCATCCAAAGTTAACCCTGTACCCGTAACGGTTGTAGTACCTTTGAATTGAGATAACACACCGTTTTTGTTGTTTATACCGATTAATGCCAAACTACCACCGTTAACTTCAACACCGCCATTCCAAGTATCAGAAGCATCTAAAGTAACATTACCGTTTCCTGTTACACCGATATAAGAATTTGAGGTTAATTTAACATTTGCATTTTCATCAATAGAACCTTCGGAAACTTCTAAAATCGTAGAATTTGAAGAAGAGCCGACTGTCAAAGTTCCGCCCGAAATCTTATCACCTGCGTTATTCAAGTCAAAACGGCTTGAGGTAATATCTAAATTACCGCCCGATTGAACCAATTTACCGAGTGCATTTTTGTTTGCACCGTTAATGTTCATGTACCCGCCGTTATTCAGGTTAACATCACCATACCAAGTGTCATTCGCATCTAAGTACAAGTTACCGCCATTAACGTTCACGGTTGCATTCTTGTTAATGTTTACATCAGCACCACTTGCGATAGTACCTTGAGATAAAGTCAAATCTGTTTTAGTTCCGTTACCGATTTGCAACAAACCACCGCTAACAAGGTCTTCTGAATTATTAAAATCAAGTCCAGAACCTGAAATTGTAGTCGTACCACCTGTTTGAGCGAAAGTTCCTTCTTGAGCCTTTGATGCTCCGTTCAATTTGACGGTACCGTCAGAAATCGACAAATTACCCGCCCAAGTATCATCGGAATCAAGAACAAAGTCACCGCCTGTCACGTCAACCGTTGCATTTTTGGTCAAATTTACCTTAGCACCGCTCGCCACAGCACCTTCCGAAATTGTCAATTTTGAAGAAGATGTACCGTTACCGATATTCAAAGTTCCGCCGTCAACATAATCAAGGTCGTTGTTCAGGTCAAATGTTCTGCCCAATACGGTAGTGCTACCTCCGGTTTGAGAGAAGATACCGTCTTTTGACTTTGTAGCCTCATCAAGGGTCAATTTACCGTCAGAAACACCGACATGTCCATTCCAAGTGTCGGTAGAATCTAAAGTAACGTCACCGCCTGAAACCTTCAAATTAGAATTTGTGTTAATTAAAACATCTTCATTTCGGGTAATTGTACCTTTTGAAACATTCAAAGCTGAAGAAGTCGTACCGTTACCGATATTCAACGTTCCGCCATCAAGTTTGTCATTTGAATTATTCAAATCAAAAACATTACCCGTAACGTTGATAGTTCCGTCACTTTGAATTAATGTACCTGTTTTGTTGGTATTTTTTATATTTACTGTACCACCTTGAACGGTAACATTACCCGCCCAAGTATCGTTGGAATCCAAAGACATTGAACCGCTCTTAACATCAATAGTAGAACCGTTTGCTATGTTAATATCGGTTTCCGAAGCAATATTACCGCCACGCAAAGTCAATCTGCCCGAACCCGAATCTGAACCGACATTCAAATTACCGTTGTTGATAGCATCGTTTGTGTTGTTTAAGGTAAAACTATCGCCTGTAACGTTTGTAGTACCGCCGTTTTGAATAAATGATGATGAGGTAGATTTTTCAACATTGTTCAAATTGAAAGTACCGTTATCAATTTTCAAATTACCGTTGATAATATCTTTGTTATCAAGACTTACATTACCGCCCGAAACATTCAAGGTACTTCCCGCACCGACATTCATCAAAGCACCTGATTCAACAGTACCTTCAGTAACAGACATTGTACCCGTTTTAGAACCGTCACCGATATAAACGTCACCACCGGAAATTGTATCGGCAGAATTGTTCAAATCGAAACTATCGCCCGTAACCAAAAGGTCACCGCTTGTTTGTTTGTAAGTTCCGTTGTAAGTTTTTGAAGCCCCGTCAAGCTTTAATTCACCGCTTGACATAGAAACATCACCACGCCAAGTGTCGCCCGAATCTAAAGTAACATTACCACCCTTAACGCTTAACGAACTGTTTTCAAAAATATTAACGGTAGCACCAGAGCTAACATAACCATGACTTACATCTAACGAACCTGATGCTGCATTTTGCCCGACATTTACCGTACCACCAGTAATACTGTCTTTGTCACTTGCAAAATCCATGCCCTTACCCGTAATGGTCATGGTACCGCCTGTTTGCGTAATTGAAGATGTAGTAGAGGAGTTTCTGTTAAAATCGTCAAATTCTAACAAACCGCTCGAAAGGGTTAATTTACCGTCTAAAGTATCACCTGAATTCATCAAGACTTCACCGCCCGTTATGGCAAGTGTTGCATCTTGAAGCACAGATAGGGTAACATCACGCCTTATAAAACTGTTTCCTGCAATCGTTAGAGTTCCGTTATTTGCCGTAACAGAACCACCGGTCGCAATTAATAGACCATTAGTAACTGAAGATGTTGTATAGTCATGGGCAATCAAATGTCCCGAACCATGAATATACAGAGTATTTTTACCGCCCGCAAACCATTGAGGATTGTCGTGAATATCATATATAGCACCCGTACTGCCGTCAACACCGTTTGCGTACAAAATACCAGCAGTGACATCAACAAGGGTTCCATAAATAGACGGAGAATCAGCTGCACGAACAGCATCTGCCGCACCACCCAATAAAGTAGCACAAGCTGCTATAGTCAATAATCTTCTAATCTTTCTCTGCATATTCCCTTGATTAAATTGTTCTACATATATACATCTTCACTAGACATTATAATATGGTTTTATAAACAATCAAGGAATTTGCAAAACTTTACATAATTAACGTAAACTAAACAATTAAACGATTTTTAAAATTTTCCTGTTGAACGATTCCGATAAGTTTGTTCAAAAAGGCTTTATATCTTGCTCTTACCGCCTCTCCTGACAAAACGATGTCTGCTTCGAATTTGCAAGGTCTAACGTAAATTTCAGCCTTTTTAGAAGCATTTTCGTAAATTCCGTTTGCGGATTCACCCAAATCACGCTCAGCTGCTCTTACGAAAAATCTTTCTTTTTGAACTTCACTTCTCACATCAACGTAAATCTTGAAATCAAACGCATCTTTAATTTTTTCGGTAAGCGTAAATAATCCTTCCGAAATAATAATTTTGGAAGGATTAGCTAATGTATAATTATCATATCTGATTGCTGTACCTGACATGTCATATTTTGGCAAGTAAACAGCTTTACCCATTAATAATTGTTTAATATGAGAGCTCATAAGCTCCAATTCCAACGCTTGCGGAACGTCCAAATCGTAATTTTTGGCAAATTCAGAAAAACTTCCCGCAGCCTTAACCATATCGGAACGGTCATAATAGTAATCGTCAGTATTAACTCGAGTTACGGCATCATCAATTTCAAACTCAGTTGCAAACGATTTGATAGTGTCGATAATATCAAGAGTAATAGTTGACTTACCGCTCGCAGTTTCGCCCGCAATACCGATAGATGCCGGTTTTGAAATGTGACCCGATAAATATTTTGCTAATTTAGAGATAATCGAAGGGTTATAACTAATCAAAATAGAACCTTCCGACTTCAATTCTTCATCAAAAATAACTTTTAATCTGTCTTCCACAGCCTGAACCCTGCTATATGGGGTGGAAACATACATTTTTTTAGGCTTTAAAAATTTTTCTTCTTTTTGAGTTTGAAGTACATGTTCTATCATAAAATACATTACCTTCTAATTTTTTACTACATTCATAGTCTTTCTAAAGACTATAACAAAAGTAAGTAAAAAACAAAATATTTTTTGTCAAAATATTAACTAAAGTAAATATAAATTTACAAAAGGATAAGAAATTTAAGAACATAATTCTCTGTTTTATTTTGATTTGGGAAGAGATGCCGAATCTACGCACTCGCATTAAACGTGCCTTCACTTCGTTTTTGGCACTTGAGCTCGTGCTTGTCAGGAATAACATCTTGGTAAGCCCCCAAAGAATTTCGTCCTTCTGAAAACTTAGAAAATTTATGCGAACGTGCAACAGAAAGTCGGCAAGGGCATTCGCCTTTCTTGCCGACTTCTTTACATTAAATATTTCCGCTGAAATTATTTTTTCATTTCAACTACTGCTTGTGCTGCAGCAAGTTTTGCTTGCGGAACTCTGAATGGTGAGCATGAAACATAATTCAAACCGATTTTATGGCAGAATTTAACTGAATCAGGGTCGCCACCGTGTTCACCACAAACACCGCCAACCAATGTCGGGTTAACTGATTTGCCTTTTTCCATTGACATTTCAACCAACTGACCAACACCTTTGGTATCAAGTGTTTCAAACGGGTTAGAAGGTAAGATTTTTTGTTCTACATATCTGTTCAAGAATTTACCTTCCGCATCATCTCTTGAGTAACCGAAAGTCATCTGAGTAAGGTCGTTTGTACCGAAAGAGAAGAATTCCGCATATTCGGCAATTTCATCAGCAGTCAATGCCGCACGAGGAATTTCAATCATTGTACCGAATTTGTAGTCAACTTCAATTCCTTTTTCAGTCATAACGTCTTTTGCAACTCTTACCAAGATTTCTTTTGCAACTTTCAACTCGTTAACGTGACCGATTAACGGAATCATCACCCAAGGTTTAACATCCAAACCTTCTTTTTTCAAATCACAGCAAGCTTCAAAGATTGCTCTAACTTGCATTTCATTGATTTCAGGGTATGTCAAACCTAAACGACAACCTCTCAAGCCCATCATAGGGTTAGATTCTGACAATGATTCAACGATATGTAACAATTCTTCTTTGTGAGAAGCATCTTTACCTTGAGCCTTCAAAGCAGCAACTTCTGCAATCAACATTTCTTTATCAGGCAAGAATTCGTGTAAAGGCGGATCTAACAATCTGATTGTCATGTGGTGGTCGCTGCCTAAAGCCTTGAACATTGCATAGAAGTCAGCGTATTGCATTGGAAGAAGTTTATCTAAAGCTTCTTTTCTTGCTTCACGAGTACCTGCAATAATCATTTTTTGAACCCAAGGCAATCTGTCAGGATCCATGAACATGTGTTCAGTTCTGCAAAGACCAACACCTTCAGCACCAAATTTCAATGCGTTTTCGATATCTTTAGGAGTATCAGCATTTGCTTCAACTTCTAACTCTCTGATTTCATCAACCCAAGAGAAAAATTTGTTCCAGTTTTCGTCAATTTTTGCATCTACAAGTTTAACAGCACCGTCCATAACGATACCTTTACCGCCATCAAGAGAAATTACATCATCTTTGTGGTAAACAGCACCGTCACAACCTGTCAAAGTTTCGTTTGCCAAGTCAATTTTCATGTCTTCGCAACCTGAAACACAAGGTTTACCCATACCTTTTGCAACAACTGCTGCGTGAGAAGTAGCACCGCCTCTAAGTGTCAAAACACCCTGAGAAACAGCCATACCGTGAATATCATCAGGGCAAGTTTCTACACGAACCAAGATAACTTTTTCACCTGCTTCACCTCTTTTTGCAGCTTCTTCGGTATCAAATACGATTTTACCTACTGCAGCACCAGGAGATGCGTTTACACCTTGTGCAATCTTATGAGCTTCAGCCATTGCTTTTGTATCAAAACATGGCAACAAGATTTGGTTAACTGAATAAGGGTCAACCAACTGAATTGCTCTTTCTTTAGTGATAATACCTTCTTCACACATATCAACGGCAATTTTAACAGCTGCAGCAGCAGTTCTTTTACCATTACGAGTTTGAAGAATCCATAATTTACCACGTTCTATTGTAAATTCCATATCTTGAACGTCTTTGTAACCAAGTTCAAGTTTTTTAGCAATATCAACATATTGTTTGTACAATTCAGGCATTTCAGTTTCCAATTCTGCGATTGGTTTTGGAGTTCTGATACCTGCTACAACGTCTTCACCTTGAGCATTTGTCAAGTATTCGCCGTAGAATTTATTTTCACCTGTTGCAGGGTTACGAGTGAAAGAAACACCTGTAGCACAATCGTCACCCATGTTACCGAATACCATTGTTTGAACGTTAACCGCAGTACCAAAGTTGTGGTCGATTTTGTTCATGTTTCTGTAAGCAACGGCACGAGGAATGTTCCAAGAACGGAATACCGCTTCAATCGCTTCTTGTAATTGTACAAACGGATCTTGCGGGAATTCTTTTCCTGTTACTTCTTTAATTACGTTTTTATAAATAGGAATAAGTGATTTCCAACCTTCAGCTGAAATTTCAGTATCAGATTTTACACCTTCTCTTTGTTTAACTTTTTCAACTTCTGATTCAAAGTATTTTTGTCTGTCCATTTCCCAAGCTACAGAACCAAACATAGTCAAAAATCTTCTGTATGAATCGTAGCAGAATCTTGGGTTATTAGTTAATTTAACCATTGCTTCAACGGTTTCATCGTTCAAACCTAAGTTCAAAATTGTTTCCATCATACCAGGCATTGAAACTCTTGCACCTGAACGAACAGAAACCAATAACGGATTAGTTTTGTCGCCAAATTTTTTACCTGCTTGTTCTTCAACAACATGCAAAGCTGATTTAACTTCTTCCATCAAACCTGCAGGCATTGAATTACCGTTGTTAATGTATTCCATACAAGTTTCTGTAGTAATTGTCAGTCCCGGAGGTACCGGCAAACCCAGATTTGTCATTTCAGCAAGGTTGGCACCTTTACCACCAAGAAGATTACGCATATCTGCATTACCTTCTTTAAATAGCCAAACTCGTTTTTCTGTCATAATTTTTTCTCCTTTATACGTTAAGCTTAAATTGATAAACTCCGTTCGTATTTTATCACAAACATGAGATTTGACAAAGTTTTGACCTCATTAACTTAACGTATTTTTCGCAAATGTTATTATTTTCTTAATAAAATTGTTAAGAAGCCAAAATTTGTTATAATTAAAGTATGGAAGATTTTGATAAAAGTGCACTAACAGACATAAAAAAGAAAGTTAAAGACAAGCTAAGCACAGCAGACCTTTACACCTTTAAAGGTACAGTATCAAAGCTTTTGGGATTGACCGTTGAGGTTAAACTTCCGGGGTTGAAAATCGGCGATTTATGCTATATTGAAAACTTTGCGGGAGAACAAAAACCTGCTGAAGTTCAAGCCTTCAAAGGTGAAGTTGCACAATTATCACTACTGCTTGACGGTAACGGAATCGGGCAAGGCAGCCTTGTTACAACAACAAGACGTCCGATTACAATTCCTGTCGGAGATTTTTTGCTGGGCAGACTGATTGACCCGTTAGGAAATCCTATTGACGGAAAACCTTTAGACACAACAAACGCACTTTGGAAAGAAATCGAAGGACCTCCACCCGGACCGTTTGAAAGACCAATTATCACGGAACAATTCTCAACAGGTGTTCGTGCGATTGACGGCTGCATGACAATGGGTTGCGGACAGCGTTTAGGGTTGTTTGCAGGTTCAGGGGTAGGTAAAAGTACCCTGCTTGGTATGATTGCAAGAAATTCCGATGCAGATGTCAACGTTGTTGCACTAATCGGTGAACGTGGTCGTGAGGTTAAAGAATTTGTTGAAGATGCACTGGGCGAATACGGTATGTCAAAGTCTGTTTTGGTATGTTCAACGGGGGATCAACCGCCACTAATCAGACAAAAAGCACTTTTGACGGCAACTGCAGTTTGTGAATATTTTAGAGATCAGGGTAAAAAAGTTTTCTTGATGACAGATACCGTAACACGTTGTGCAATGGCAGGACGTGAAGTCGGCTTATCTCTTGGCGAACCACCTACAATGAAGGGGTATCCGCCGTCAATTTTCTCATGGTTACAAAAAGTTTTGGAAAGAGCGGGAAACAGCCCGAAAGGTTCAATTACCGCACTATACACCGTACTTATGGAAGGTGATGATATTTCAGACCCGATTGTCGATATTGTTCGTGGTATTGTTGACGGTCACATTTTCTTGTCAAGAAAGGTTGCGGAATCTAACCACTACCCTGCGATTGACGTTTTAGGAAGTATCTCACGTTTGATGAGTGCTATCGCTTCACCTGAGCATAAAAAAGCGGCAGGAAAACTGCGTACGATAATGTCACTTTACCGTGAAAATAAAGACTTGATTGATGTCGGCATGTATCAACCTGGGTCAAACCCGCGACTTGATACGGCGATTGAGATGATGCCAAAGATTAACGCCTTTTTGCAACAACGAACAGACGACAGCGTAACAATGGAAGGTACGATTAATCAACTTATCGAAATGATGCAAAATGTTGATATTTAGAGATAAAACAAAAGCAGAAATTACGTTTTCGGCGTGACAATGCCAACCTACTTTTCTGGTAGCAAAAATCTAACGAAAAAGTCACCCTGAACTTGATTCAGGGTCGCTTCATTGTAAGATTTCACAAGGGTTTTAGGGGCTTAATTCTTTATTTTATTTTGATTATGGAAGAGATGCTGAAATAAATTCAGCATGACTATTTGGTTGGATTTGCAAGGTTTTCATCATTCTTTTTTACCCACCTTCGAAATCAAAGATTTCGGTTCCAGCCATACGACATACAGTCTCACACAATTCGCTTCGCTCATTGGTTCGAACTAGCACCTCAAGGGGGGGCACATTTCAAGGGCTTTCGTCATTCTGAAAGGCTTAAAAAATCCTTTGAACTTGTGAAAAGTGATTTTTAGCCTATTCAGAATCTGTCAGAAGAAATTACGTTGTCGGCGTGACATGCCAACCTACCTTGCAGAGTTGCTAATTAAAAAGGCGGTTTTGTAACTAGCCGCCTTATAAATGAGTTATTTAATCTTTCTAAATTAACTTTTTTTAGATGCGTCAAGAACACTCGCCAGCCACAAGCATACACCGGCAAGTCCTAAATATTTTGCCGCCGTACCTTTGAAAATCATTTTAGAAGCACCTTTTAAATTTTTTGCACTTTCTTTTCCTTCCATTACGTCCAAAATTTGGTTAGGACATTCAGCGGCAAGTTTAAACGTATCTTTATCAAAACTTTGTTTTAATTTTCTTGCACCTATTCCGCACAAGGCAGTACCTGCCATAAAGGCTGCACCCGTGCCGACTCTGCCGTCACAGACTTGACCTAACCCCGGTAAGACCGCAGACGCTATGGTTTTTGTTGTTGAATTTGATTTCTTTTCTTCGGGATTATACTGATTTGCTCTATTTCCCGCAAAATTTACCGCACTAATTGACATCTTTCTACCTTTCTGAAATTTTTACCTACATTTAATTAGTTTAAAAATTCGCCATAAATGTATTGCCATATTATGGCGAATTTAACAATTATCAAAACTAGCCTAATAGATTTTTCACAAAATTTACTGCCTTTTGTGCTACTTTTGAGGGAGTCTTTGTATCCACAAGAAACCTTCTCATTTCCATGAAACTATTATAGGCTTTTTCTTCCGGTGAACCTTTTTGGAAGGCGTATTTGCAATCGGTTCTAAAATTGTAATTAAAAGGATTTTCATTACTAGGTATTAATCTTTTACATGGTGCATTTTTTGTTGCTTTAAGCCCCTGTTTTACCATTCCCAAACCTTTTCTTGCCCCTACTGATAATAATGTCATAATTTCCACCTTTTCCTTTCGTTTTAATATTTTGTTTTTGTCTACATGTATATTAAAACAAGCGAAAGCTGGTATTTGCTCCGCCCCGCCACACCATACCATACCATACCATACCATACCATAAAGGAAT